>ENA-OWOI01000016-OWOI01000016.1-gut-metagenome-genome-assembly--contig:-NODE-16-length-84685-cov-6.318634_pt1 | contig 84685 bp, 101 predicted proteins | sample MGYA00248258_ERZ651800 | MGnify/ENA primary metagenome ERZ651800 (study PRJEB26908, sample SAMEA4031704) | gut metagenome | biome: gut; feature: normal infant; material: stool | place: China | collected 2015...
AAAATAACGGGCATGTATTTCTACATCCCCGCATATTCAGCTATTCAATATTAAATTTTCTTAACTTAATGACATTGTAGGTATCCCTCTCTTTTATATTAGATATTTAGATTTTCTATATAGCAATATGCTTTAGTTTTTTTAAGAAATTTATCATAAACACTTACCATCGTTCTAGATAGTGTATCAATTGCAACATTTAGAGATTCATCTTCGCAACTCAAATATATTCCATCTGAATATCCTAAAAAATATATTTTAGATTTATTTTGCTTATTAAAGTCTTTCAAGTAGGAATCTACTTCAAGAATAAGCTCTTTAACAAGTTTTCTTTCTGTATTTAGATATAGCTTTTTAAATGTTTTAAAATTACCATGTATTATTAAATTACCTGTATATATCTTGTTTTCTTCTTCATCAATATATTCTTTCAAATCATTTAGATTATCATCTAGTATATTTAATATATACTTTATATCATCGTCAGACAGGATTGTATCTTTCTCATAGTAAAAGTATTGTTTATATTCATCTAGAGTATTAGCGTTGTTTATATAGGCCATTAAAGCCCATTCAAGTAATATAATTACGTTTTTCTTAACATCTATACCTTTAGACATTAATATTTCTTGTAATAAGTTTTTATCTTCATTGATGAAGTTTATGTATTCTGGCACATTTAGTATCTCAGTTATTATATTTTGAAAAAGATGTTGATATGTACCTTTAATTATTATTCTATTAGTTACTTTACTTACTAATGGTGTTGGAGCGTTAATACATGCATTATTGTAAGTATCAATAATATTTTGGTTAATATTTTTTAGATAACTAATTTCATTTATCAATTCTAATAATTTATTATAATCATTAAGATTTATACAATGAAGAAGCTCTGAATTGGTGCTTGGATATACCATATCATTATCAGAGAGTAGTGTTATTTGGTTTAAAAGTTCATACTTATTTTCACTTATACAACTTTCTAAGTTGAGTTTGGCTGCCAGAGATTGTATTTCATTGGTACATTCTTCTATTCTAGAATCATACAGATTAGAATCTATATTTAATGAAATATCATTAAATATTTTATATATTTTATGTTCATAGTTAATGTAGTTGTTATATTCATATTTATATATTAGCTTTTCGTATATGGCATAAATATCTAGCAATATAAATAATGAACTATAGTCATCTTTAAATTCATATCCGTATGAGGTGATTAGTTCTTGTAAAGAGCTACTTTTGATATCTTCCAAAATATTAGCTAATAGCTGCATTGAATAACTGCTAGAGCTTTCACAAGGCTTGTCATATACTATTTTTCGTGGGCGAGGTGTGTTTAAGATGATATTAATTAAATTTACATCTGAAATTCTATATATAATCTTATCTGGGGTTAGAAAGTGATATATTTCATCATCAACTTTTACTCCTATGGCTTTGTGTTTTAATAAGTTATACTGATTATCTGAGAAATTTGATTTATCAATGTCAATTATTTCACTTTTGGTATAATCGATAGATATATTTTTCCTGAATTCCTCACATTTAGATTTTAATATACTAGAAGGATTCCTATATACGTCTTCATTGATTTTAGTATCTAAATCATTTATTATTTCATCTCCTATATCTTCTGTAATATTACTTAGGTAATCTCCTAGATCAAATGTATTACTAATTACTTTACCCAATTTATATTCCTCCTTAACAAAACTTATATGTTTTGTAATTCTATTTATACTATATTATATCATCATATAGATATTAAAACAGGAGTATTTTTTAGTGAATAAAAAAAGTAGCAGGTGATTCCTGCTACTTTGGAGATTATATTATATTTCTTAAGGGATTTTCAGCCAATTCGTAATATTGTTTTACAGTATTCTGTGAAGCTATCTCTTTTAATCTATCTTCTTTTACTATTTTACTAATATTATATAAAAAAGTAGAGCGGAGATGCCTTGGGGTGTATGTGTTTGCTAAATCGCAACGTAAAACTGCTTCTTCAAAGAAGAGCTGATAAGAACGTATAGAATATTTATTTCCTCGCTTAGATAAAAATAGATATTCTGAGTCATTCTTATTAAAACTATCCCTTAAGTGTAGATATTGAATTAGTTCATTGATAAGATTGCTGGATAATTCGTATATTCTTTTTTCATCTTTAGGTCCAGTAATATACAACATTTTATTTTCTATTGATAATTGGTTTATTTTTAGATTTAATACATCTTTAGTCAGTAAGCCAGTTTCTAATATTATTTTGCTAACAGATATATCTCTATAACCATAGATGTATTTACGCATCATATCAAATAATAAAATTAATTCTGATGTAGAAAAAATAGTGGGTTTTTTCTCTTCTTCATTTTTTACGTAGCTTACATTTAACATAATATTATAAGGATACAGCTTTTTATATTTGGTTAAATACGAAAAAAACTTATTTAAGGAATTTAATTTTTTATTGATAGTTTTATTATTGTTTTTTAAAGAGTCTCTACAAAATATTTTGTATTCATCTATAGTTTTTTCATTAATATCTTTTAAATCTAATGTTTGGTGATAGTAATAAAGATATCTATCAAATAACTCTACATATTTAATGTGTAAATATAATGTTTTCTGATTTAATCTTTTGCTTGAATTTAAGTATTTCATAAAAGCATATATATATTTATTTAATATATGTGTAGTTGCCTTGTCGTTAATATAATCAGATAAAATATCAGACATTGATACAATCACCTTCTTTCTTAAAAGTGTTAATTTAGTTTATATACATTATAACATAATGAGTGAAGTAAATACATCATTTCTAATATATGAATACACACAAAATACTATTCGATAACTTATTAATGATGTTATTGGTGTATAAATAAGTATAAATAAGTTATACGTGTGTTATTTTGTGTTTATATAAGTGATTATAATTAGATAAAATACTATTACATATAAAATTTAGACATAAAAACAAACACATATATGTGTATTAGAAACGCAAATAAAACAAAATAATACATCTAATCACACTTAAATATGTATTAATGTGTATAGTAAACACATTAATACACAATGATGATTGACAAGGATTTATCATGGTGTTAGAATTATTTTAGAAATATTTTAATTATAATAGTTAAATTTGGAGGTACAAAAATGAAAAACGATGTTAAGAACAAGGAAGTAAAGACTTATAAAGTTAGTGCTGATGGAGGGAATAGTAGTATAAAGGTAATTTATAATAACGCATATACTAGTTATGACAATATTTATGCAATAAATAGTTATATAGATTATGCTGCTATGAACATAGATCCAAATGATGATGATGAATATTGGAGAGATTTACTTAATGTCAAATTTACATGGCACGCAGGTAGTGAAGATCAAGAAATAAGAGAATTTTTATTTGGTACTTTAGCAACTAATAACAAAAGTGACCTTGAAGAAAGAATAAATGCAGATAAATCAGACGACTTAATGTTAACTATGAATACTATTTTAGCTTCTGTGAATTTTATAATAGAAAGCATGGAGGAAGATGGCATAAAAGGAACAAAAGAATTGGAATTGAATCTAGATTTTAGTACGGGGCTACCTTATCATGAATATAAAATAGAGCCATTGAGAGAAAAGTATAAAAAGCATTATGAAGGAAAACATATTATAGAGTTTAAAGATCCAAGATATCCAGTTAAGAAGGTTATTGTAAATATTGAAAATGTTGTAGTTGAATCTGAAGGTATGAGTGCATTAACAACTACTGTAAAAAGCCAAGGAGTCTTAACAGAAGAAACAAAAGATTTCTTATTAAATACTGTTTGGTGCATGATTGATATTGGAGGTTATACTACTGATATTGTCGGAGGAGTTTTTAGACAAAAGAAACAAGGTATTAAACTAGAAACTATTGACCGTTTAGGAAAAGGGTTAAATTATGGAATATCTACAGCACAAAATATTGCTATAGATAAAATTAAGAATTTTTATAAAGATGAAATAAAGACTTCTTTTAAAATAACTAGGAAAGATATTAATAATGCGGAAATGAGAGAAGGAAAATTCAAAGGTATTATTAATAATAGACATAGAACTAATACTACAGAATTTACTACAGAAGAATATCAGAAATTAGGGAACAAGATAGGTAATGATTTTGCACAATTATTCACAGCAAACTCTGAAATGGATAATTTAGAAAAAATTTATATAGCTGGTGGTGGTTCATTAAATGAAGTAGTTGTTAATTCTTTAATTGATGAATTAGTAAATAGAGGAATACCAAAAGATATTGTAGAAGTTGTAACATCACCTGATCCTGTATATGTTAATGCTGTTGGGTATTATTTATCATTAGATAATTAGATTGTATAATGCTTTGAGAAGGAGATACGAATTATGGAAAATGAAAAAGTAAGATTCAGACAACAATTAACTCTTGAATTATCGAAATCAGATCATCAGAAATTTTTAAATGAGAAAAATAGAAGTGATTTAGTAAGTGAATTAATAGAAAAGCATTATAATAATTCAAAGGATGTTGTAGAAGTTAAAATTGATGAAAGAATAAGAGAAGCTTATCAAAATGACCTTTATAGAGACTTTCGTATACAAAAATTATTATTAGATTTCTACGCAAATAATGCTGGTACAGTGATAGAAAAACAAGAATTACATTTTTCTAATAATACTGATAATAATACTAAGTGTGAAATTAATAAAGAGATATCTTCTTCTGATAAAAAGGTTAGCAATACAATTCAAGAGTTATCTGATAATAATATAGAAACAGAAGTAAATAATGATGAAATAAAAAATGAAATAGTAGCTGATGATGAAAAAGAACTAAAAGAAATGATTGTAACAGATGAAGAAGAGAATAAAGAAAATGAAAGTATAACTAATATAGATGAACACCATAAACAAGAAGAAAGAGATAATATTATTACAGAGAAAGATGAAGTTATTCAAAAGGAAATGTCTGAACATAATATTTCTCACAGTAATAAAGTCAATAAATCTCAAAAAGGTTCACTAAATGATATTTTACCAATAAATAATAAAAGTTTAATATAGCTATTAATTAAGAACTATTTAGAGTAAAAAAATATTCTAAATAGTTCTTTTTTTTGCAAAGCTAAAACTAATATTGTAAAAGTAGGTTTACGTAATATATATGTTGTATTATAATAAGTGTATTATAATATAAGGAGGAAAAATGCGTGAAATCAAAAAGATTATTAAGAATTATTAGTATGGCAACATTAACAACTTCCTTGGTTGGAATGAAGGGGGTGAATGCACAAATAGTTGATGGAGCAAAATACTACTATACAATTGATGGAAGTGATCCTGCAACAAGTTCAACAAGAATTGAATGGACAGATCCTTCAATACCGCAAACAATTACTGCGCCTGATGTGGATGAAGAATCTGAAATAACAGTAAAAGTCGTAGCTATTAAAGATGGATTTCAAAATAGTGATGTAGTGGAAAAGAAGATAACATTTGCTGCTAAACAATTTATAAATGCACCAATACTAGATCCTAGTACAGCACAAACGTATCCTAATAGAGACACTGATAATTATTTTGATATAAAGAATACCAATGATGAAGGGGTTAATTATTATTACACAATAGATGGTACAACACCTACTGCAGATAATGGTATTTTAGTAGTAGATAAAGCCATTTGTTTGAATGGTCCAGATACTGATGCAAAAACTGTTTATAATTTAAAAGTGGTTGCAGAGAAGAATGGTAATTACTCAGAAATAACTTCTGTAAGAATTACATACTCTGCTAAAGAAGGCACTGAAGGGGGAACAGGAGGCGAAACAGATACGATATCGAATCCAGTTATCTCTTTTAATAAGAGTAATCCATATAATAGGCAATCAGACGTTAAAGCATTTATTACAGGTAAAAAATCCGGTGTAAATTATTACTATACATTGGATGGAACTGAACCTACAGAAAGTTCAAATGTATTAAGTAATAGTTATATTGATTTAGATGCTCCAGATGTTGATACAGAAGAGACTGTAACTGTATGGGTTAAAGGCTTTAAAGATGGCTATGTAGATGAGATTTCAGCAGTACAGTCTATCACATATGCAGCCAAACAACAAAATATATTCTATGTTACTTTTAAAGACAGGACTTACAATGACATAGAAATAGTAGAATATAATAAAGGCGAACCAATTTTAAGTAAAGCTCCAACACCACCAGATGTAGATGGATATGAATTTATTGGTTGGTCTAATGAAGATGCCAATGTAGAAAAAAACATGATAGTAAGAGCTATGTATGAAAAAATACAACAAGATGTTGAAGTACATAATCCGACTGAAACTGTTATATTAGCAGAAGAGGATTCAAGTGAAAATGACCAAGTACTTATTACTAACTCATGGCCTGGAGTTAAAGTGAGAGTATACACAGATGAATATAGTGATGAAACATATTATGATGGAGTAGTTGATTCAGATGGCGAATGTCTAATAGATGTTGGTAAATTAAGCGAACAGGGTGGACAAGTTTGGGTGGCCTATGACTTAGATGGGGCAAAATCCAGAGCATTTTCTGCAAGAAAACCAGTTTCTTATCCAAGCAGAGCTATAGCACAAATATATTCTTTACCAATACCTTCATCAAGATTGGCATTAGAAGATGAAACAACATTAATTGTTAGAGGAATAGAATCTGGAGAAACTGTAAATGTATATGACAAAGATAATGAACTTATCGGAAGTGCAAAACAAGGTAGAGCACCATTAATGAGTATAAGTTTAGATGAAAGTGTAGATGCAGGTAATGTATATGTAGCAAGAGTTACTCCAGGAAGATTAGAATCACAACAAACAGAATTAACTAAAGCTGACTTAGTTTCAAACAATGCCACACAAAGCTTATTAAATGTTAAGCAACAAATCATAACTGCATTCAACAGTTCAGATTTTGATAAAAATACTAATGTTTCAGCTATTGAAGATATAATAAATGGATCAATAACATTAAATGATTCTAGTATAACTGGAAGTGCTAATAACTTTACGAATGATAATGGGCATATAAAAGTAGATATATATTTAGAAAATACAGTTAATGGAGATACATTGAATTTCTCATTAGACAAGGATTTTAATAAGGATATTACTTTTGGAACAGGTAGCGGAAGTCAAACTGGTCAAACTGCAGCAGAGGTATTGGAAGCCATAAAAAATGAATTAAATGGTGGTACATATACGAAAGATACTAATTCAGATGAATTATTTAATTTAGTAAAACATTTATTTGGAGCAGATATAACAGTTCAAATAAATACTTCCAATGATAAAAATGGTAACATAAGCGTATATATACAAGTGGCAGATTCGGTTGGAGGAACTGCTAGTGATAATATAAATCTTACATATATAGATAATGAAGACGAAGATAACAGTGATACAGGAAATGATGGCCCTAATAATGGTGGTAGCGACAATGGTACAGGAAATGATGGTAGTAATAATGGTGGAATAACGTCTGACAATATAGTAAAGATAGAATTATCAGGTGATCAGTATGTAGACTTAGTAGCTGAAAAAATAAAAATATATTTAGATGGATATGAGCCTACAAATTCTTCTGATAAAGAAATATTAAATTCAAAATTCCAAGAAATATTAAGAACTACTACTAGTTCTGGTGTAGAATTAGAGATTAATGATTGGGATAAAGTTAACTCTACCAATACTAACAAGGGTGTATTAAAATTTATTGTTAATGTATTTAATGATATTGGAGATAAAGCAAAAGTTACATTTGATAAGTATATTGATAAAATAGCTGGTAGTGATACTGGAAATGGGGATCAAAATGAATCCAATGGAGGAAATACACAAGACTCTGATTTTGATAAAGCAGTAGAGGAAGTACAAAAATACTTAAATAAATTATCTGCAAGCAATAGTACAAAGAAATCTACAGTAAAAAGTAAAATAGAAAATATATGTGATAAATATGATGTTAATAGTTCAATTGATAATTGGGATTTAGAAAAATCGACTAAGAGCAAAAAAGGATATTTGAGCTTTGATGTATACCTAGAAAAAGGTGAAGAACATAAAACATTATATTATGAAGATGATATTTCAAAGAAATCATCAAGCAGTTCATCAAGTAGTTCATCAAGCGGTACAACAAGTGATTCAACAAGTGATTCAACAAGTAATTCAACTGGTGGTTCAGCAAGTAATTCATCTGATTCAAATAAGCCTAATATTGGAATTATAGTTGATGGTAATGGTAATAGTGAGGGGAACACAGGTCAAATCAGTAATGGTTCCACAGCAGATGGTACAACAACTGATATAGTAGATAAAGATGGAAATATAATAGGTACTGTAGTAGACGTAACTAAACCTGGAAATGTAATTATCCAAGTAGGAAATGGCGGAAGTGGTTCAGGCGGCGGAAATGTAACAAGTGCTGGAAGCAATGTAATACTTTATAAGTTTGAGCCTATAACTGGTAGATATATAAGAATGCCAGATGGATTCACTGTAGATAACCAACAAATAACATTCCAAGCACAAGCAAATGAGAGTTACTATGTAGCAACCAAAGAGCTAGATGCATCATTAGTGTTACAACAAGGCTGGAATTTAGTTAATGGATGTAATTATAGATTAGATGGTATAGCTTTAAAAACAGGTTGGATTCAAGAAGGTACTAATTGGTATTGGATTGATTCAAATACATTTGCAAGAGTAGATAATAGTTGGCGACAAGTAAATGAGAAGTGGTATTACTTAGGAACTGATGGAGTTATGCAAACAGGGTGGCTACTAGATAAAGGTAATTGGTACTATTTGAATCCTTGGAGTGGAGAGATGGCTACAGGATGGAAACAAGTTGGTAGTCAATGGTACTACTTACATGCTTACAATGGTGCAATGCAAACAGGTTGGCATCAAATAGGCTATCACTGGTATTATATGCATCAAGATGGTCATATGGCTGCAAATGAGATAATAAACGGTTATTATTTAAACTCTGATGGAAGATGGGTTTAGTAGAGTATATGTGGATATCATATACCCTGCTATCCACGTAAATCAAGGAGGTATTTATGAAAAGCAGATTATTAAAAGTTTTAGCATTAACGATGGCTCTTAACATAATCAACACTTTACCTGTATTGGATAATATAAAAGACAATATAGGAATAGTACAAAATGTTAAAGCAGCAACTTTAGTGAAAGAGTATAAAGACAGTCAAAGCATATCGTATTTATTATATGATGATAATACTGCAGTAGTAAAAGCAGGAACATCGTCAACATCAGGTGGAGTAACATCATATACTGGAGCAAATATTTATACATCATCAACAGTAATTATTCCAGAAACGATATCATACAACGGTAATGATTATACAGTAAATTCCATAGGGAAATATTCATTTTTTGGAAATGCTAATATCACTTCAATATCACTACCATCTACGATCACATCAATACCAGAAAGATGTTTCACTAACTGTAGTAAGTTAGAAAGTATAAATTTAAACTACATAGAGTCAATAGGAGCGCTTGCGCTAATGAACACTTCTAAATTATCAGAAGTGGATTTATCTAAAAACTTAGTAACAATCGGAGAACAAGCATTTAGAAATAGTGGAATAACATCTATTGTTATTCCATCTAGTGTAGTATTTACTAAAAGTTATGAATTTACTGGATGCACGAAATTAACTTCTGTAGTTATAGAAGATGGAATAACATCTCTCTCAAACTCTATGTTTGATGGGTGTACAAATTTAACATTTGTTAAAATACCACATAGTGTCACTACTATAGGTGCTAATATATTCAGAGGATGTACAAATTTGAATGCTGTAAAAGCTAATGAATCAGTAGTAAATTCTACAAATGCATTAGACTATAAAGTATATTTATATGACCCTACTGAAACTTTTATAGTGGCATCTTATTGGGTTAAGAGTGGTACAGACTTTTCAGACTATGCAAATGAAATAGGTACAGGTTGGACCAAAATAAGTGGAAGTATTATATCCAATATAACGTCAAATAGTGAATTCAAATGTGATACGTTGGTGAGTAGTACACCAACGTTAGATAATCCGATATTAAATATATCTAAAGAAAATGCAAGTAACAGAGAAAATGTGACTATATCATTGCAATAGGAGGGAATTATATGAAAAGTAAATTAATAAAAACAATAGCATTATCTCTATGCTTATTGAGTTTACCTATAATTGATAGTGGTATTATAATGGGTACGAATGGTATTAGCAGATTATTAGAAGTAAATGCTGCAACAGAAGTGACAGTGGATGGAATTAAATATACTGTATATGAAGAATATGCAGAAACTAAGGCAGGTACTTCAAGTGCATATGGAAATCCAGGATTAACAGGAGATATAACTATACAGTCAGAGGTACAAGGTAAACCTGTTACTAAAATAGGTGATTGGTCCTTTACTTCTACATCTATAACTAGTGTTACAATGCCAGATAGTATAAAAGAAATAGGTAGACAAGCTTTTAAATCTTGTAATAGTCTTAGCAGTATAACATTATCTAACTCACTAGAAATCATAGGCGAGTCAGGTTTTATGTTATGTACATCCTTACAAACTATAGATTTACCAGATAGTTTAAAAGTGATAGATGCTAATGCATTTTATAATGATTCTGCACTAACTAATTTAGATATTCCTAGTGGTATAGAAGAAATAGGGGACACAGTATGGTATGGATGTTCTAGCATAACTGGTGTTGTTACTTTGCCGGATACTATAGTATACATAGGTTCACAACCGTTTAGAGGTACAAGTATTACAGGTGTTAATGTAGCTAAGTTTATAGAAAAACAATGTTCAAATAACTCAGTAAATTATGCTAATGCAACTGTACCTATAACGGTAAGAGATTCTGAAGACATAGTTGGTGATCTAATATTCAATGAATACAAAGATGGGTATGCTGTGTCTTTAATAAAATCAGATTCAGATACAAGTCCAATGGTAGTACCATCTACCTATAAAGGAAAAGATGTAATATTTATTCCAAATGGAGGCTTTAGAGGATTTAAAGGAAGTTCAATAGAATTACCTGATACAATAGAAACTCTACGTCCATTTACATTCTATTTTACGAAGGGTATGACAAGTATAAAATTACCTAGTAACTTAAAGACAATAGGAAGAAGAGCTTTCTATCAAAGTACAGCTTTAAAAGAAATAGATATACCTGATACAGTAACATTTATAGATGAAGAGGCATTCTATCAATGTACTGCACTAGAAAATGTAAGTATACCAGAATCTATAACAGAAATACCATATGGAGCATTCAATGGGTGTACAAGTTTGCTAGATGTAAACATACCAAGTTCAGTAACATCTATTAACAGTAGTGCATTCGCTGGCTGTACTACTTTAAAGAGTATAACTTTAGAAGGTAAACCAACTATACAAACCAATTCATTTAATAACTGTAGTTCACTAGAAGTTCTAAAAGCAGACAAGTCAATAGTCGATGGAACAAAGCCATCGTATTTACCTTCTGGAACATATTATAAAGTTTATTTGTACGATAAGAGCGAAGATATATTGGCTACATACTTAGTTAAGTCTGGAACAGATTTCAGGGAGTATGCAAACAGTATAGGTACTGAATGGGAAAATATGTCTGGTTCTGGATTAATAAGTAATGTAACATCAAATCTACAATTTAAATTAACAGGGGAATTAGTTGGATCTACCATAGAGAAGTTACAGACACCAATATTGAATGTATCTAATGAAAATCCAAGTAATAGGGAAAATGTAACTATATCTATACAATAAGATTATAGTACTATATGGATATTTTGTATAACATCTAAAGAATATAGCAAAATGGTTTAATGTAAGTCGTTTTGCTATATTCTTTTTTACAATCCAATATTATATTGAATACTTTGTTTGACACAACAAATACATTGTAATATAATATTTTTATAATAGATGTAGGGGGATTACAATGATTACTGCAATAAAATTACTCCTCTTCTTAGCACTATTTATCGGTATAGAAAAGATAAAAGCATCTATAAAAGCTTAATCGTCTATAAAGATAATGCTAGGGAGGAGGTGAAAACAATATGAGAAAATTAGCTTCTGTTTTAATGTTAGCAATGTTTTTTACTTTTGGGATATCTGCAGCTCAAACTACAGTAAGTCCAACAGTTGCTTTAGCTGCCGATACAGATTTAGGTAGTGTTATGGACGAAATAAACAATGGTCAACAAGTATTGGGAGATGCAACTAAACAGAAAGTCGCTGGTATTACAAATGACATACAAGGTATAGTTTTAATTGTAGTTGTTGGAATACTGATGATAGGTGGGCTTATTACTGTTGTTCAATTTGCGAATGTTGGAGACAATTCATCTGAAAAAGCGAAATTGAAGTCAAGATTGATATATATAGTTCTAGGTATAGTCTTCTGTGCATCATATTTTGGTCTTATGAGATTCGGATTCCAAAACTTCAATTTATTTGAATAATAAAATTTAAGATAAAGATATAGCTCTAAAGCTATATCTTTATCTATATATATTTATAAAATTTATTTATTAAATCAAAGGAGTGAATATAATGAGCCATCCAATTCCTAAAGAACTTAAGGGCGAGGAAAGAATATTTAGTATACCATATTTGGATTTACACTTTAGTAAAAAAGCTACAATATATTGTTTGACTACAACAGTATTATCTGGATTGACTTTATATATTAGCTTTTATTTATTTGCATTTCTTTTTGTTACATTAAATATAGCTGCATATATATTGGCTAGTTTTACAGTTCAGAAAAGCAAGTTTGAGGGAGGTAATGTTCCTTTTGATGTATATCTAATGAGAAAAATAAAATATAAAAAGAATAGAAAAATATATATAAGGAAAAGAGGTAAGTAGGAATGGATTTCTTAAGTATTTTAATGTTAGTGATGTGTCTATCATTCGGGCTGATAGTAGCTTACATTTTATTTAAGGACAAGCTAAAGACACAAGGAAATAAAAATACCAATAAAACCTCTTCTTCCATCAAAAAGGAAAAAGACTCCAAGAGTGATGTTCCAGTATGTGATAGTCAGAATATATTGGATTTTAATGATATTAGAGTGTGCAATGAAGAAACTGGTTTAATTGAACCAGAGAATAATGTTTATGTAGGAGTTATCGAAATAAGTGGGATAAATTTTAATCTTTTATCTATAGATGAAAGATTAATGTTAGAGGAGAGCTTTGGTGAATTATTAAATGGTATAGATTTTCCGATTCAGTTTTTCATTCAATCTAGAAAGACTGATATGGATAGATATATTAATAGATATGAAAAAAAGATAAATAAGTTAAAGAAAGAATTAGAGTGTCTAAAAGAAAATGAAAATACACCAGAAGATGTAATAAATAACAAGCAAAATCAGTTGAATTATGGTGAAAATCTTTTACAGTACATATCTTATAGGACAGTGAATGCAAATTTATTAGAACGAAAATATTACATTACTTTGAAATATACACATAATTATGCGAGTTATGAGCATCAATTAGATGATTATGAGATATTGACCAATGCATATAATGATATTTCAAATAAAGCTGCGTTAATAATAGAATCATTATCAAGAAATAAGTTAAGTGGGAGATTACTTTCAGCTTTAGAGTTAGGCGAATTTTTATATACTTGCTACAACAGAGATGATGCGAATTGTCTGAAATTTATGAATGCAATAAAATCTAAATTTGATCATTTAGTTACAACTGCAAAGCCAGTAGTTATAAAGAAGATGGAAAGAGAGATTGAAAAGTCTAAGGCTAAAGAAGAAGAACTTATGAAAGAAATAGAAGATATGCATAAAGAAATGGAGGTTAATGGGATAAATGTTTAAAGTACTTACTAAGATAAAAAAGAAGAAGAAAAATCAAGAGAGTATACAAATAAATAATAAAAATAAAAGCTCAAAAGAAGAAGAATCAATACTTATGAAAAACAATAAAAATTTAAAAGATTTAATTGCTAATGATTATATAGATTTTTCTGAATCTTATAAATATGCTTTGATTGGTGAAAAGTATATGAAAAATATGTACATAGGGATAATGCCTTCTGGAGCTAACTTTGCATCATTTCTTCATTCTTTATATAACTATGGTGATATAGACACCAGCATTTTTGTACAACCTATTCAATCTGAAACTGCAAAAGCAGATCTATCTAGAGTAAGAACTAATTTAGAAATGGAATATCTTACAGCCGGTGGAAGTAATAATAGACGTGATGATATGAATTCTAAAATAGGGGAAGCTAAAAGATTAAGGGATGAAGTAAGAGATGGGAAAAACAAAATTTATGAGGTTAGTGTACAAAGTACATTATATTCAAATTCACAACGAGAATTAGATAATGCAGCAAGTAAATTAAAATCTCTTTTAGGAACGCAAGATATAGGATTGAAATCAGCTACATATATTCAGGAAGAATGTTATAAAAGTAATAAACCTTTTCTGAATAATAGAATTGGTGAATGGCACACATTTGATAAAAGGTCATTAGCCTGTGTATTCCCATTCACAAGTAATAATATTAATCATGAAAATGGAGTATTAATTGGATTTAATAAAGATAATGGGTTGCCAATAATATATGATACCTTTAATGAAAAACTAGATAATTATAATATGGTTATTTTTGCAAAGAGTGGTGGAGGTAAGAGTTCATTCATCAAATTGTTATCTTCTAGATCTGCGACAATAGATGATATTATAACAATAAGTTTGGATATAGAGCCAGAATATAGAGATATTGCAATTACTCTTGGAGGAGTAAATGTAACAATATCAGCTAAATCTGACACGATACTAAATCCATTTGATATAACAGTAGAATTAGTAAAGAGTAAAATTACTGGAAGAATGATTGAAACTATAAATCTACAAGATAAAATTAATTCAGTAACATCGATCATTTTGACAATGGCTAAGGGATTCACTAATAGTAATGTTGAATATTACAATGATATTACAAGAACAATTATAAAAGATTGTGTTATCAAGTGTTATGAGAATGCAAATATTACAGAAGATATTGAGAGTATATATGAGTATAAGCTTGGTGGCGTAGGAAACTTAATGAAGGTAAAGACTAAAAAAGAAATGCCTACATTAAGTAATTGGTATCTAGAACTAGAAAAAATGGCTGAAGATAACCAAAAGGAAACGTATAAGAAGTATTTTGATTATCTTTTAATGGTCATGAAGGAATTTACAAAAGTTAAAAATGGTGATTTTACATGTTTTGATGGACAATCTAATGTTGAATTGAACTATAGTACACCTTTTATAAATTTTGATTTGAGTCAATTAAATGAAAATACAGAATTACCATTAGCACAGCATATAATATGTGATTATATCTGGGAAAACCTAGTTAAGAATAATAATAAAGGTCATAAATTACGAGTATTGATAGATGAAGCATGGAGGCTTGCCCGCCTTGTTAATGGTCAACCAAAGTTCCCTGAAGCACTAGAGTTCTTAGATAATATGTTCAGAAGAGCAAGAAAGAAAAATACTTCTACAGTTATTATAAGTCAGCAGTTTAATGAATTCTATAATGAGGCAACTCAAAGTATTATTAAGAATGCAGATACAAAAGTTTTCTTACCACCTGATGAAACCAGTGTAGATGATATCAAAGAAGTGTTCCACTTAACTGATGGTGAGGCTTATTATATCAAGAGAATTAGGAGAGGGGAGGCCCTATTTAAGTGTAACACTGTATCAGCAAAACTAGATATAGAAATTCCTGCCTTTGAGATGGAATTTATACAAACAAATCAAAATGCGAAGAAAAATGTTAGTTAGGGGATGAAAAATATATGAAAAGATTAAATAAAAAAGCTATTTTGACCTCTAGCGTTTTAGCATTAATTGTAATATTATGTATTCCTAAACTGGCATTAGCAAATGGTTTTACTGATAAGATATGCGAAATGATTGCAGGAGTAATATGTTTTTTAGGTGATGGTGTTGTTTGGCTTTGTGATGCTTTAGGAGGGCAATTTGATAAGCTAATTTTTAATTATGATGGCTCTTCTTTTAACAGTGATTTTAATTTGTTGATATTAAAAGGAAATACTATATCTAAACAAATATTATCGATTTATTCAGTAATTCAGTTTTTATCAGCTTTAGTATTAATTACTGTTGGTCTATGGATAACAGTTGATTTTACAAGGACAGCAGATGACCCAAGGCATAAAGCTGTATTACTTGATAGATTAAAAAAATTAGTAGTAGCTATTTTTCTTATAAATAGTATACCAGTAATTATTGATGTTATGTTAGCTATAAATTATGCAATTACTGATACCTTTAGGACTATATCGCAGGAATTTGTTACTTCTTCAGTTGACTATGGAAAATCCTTCTTGACTGAGACATTTAAAGGATTGGTAGATGAAGCTACAGGATCAGATACGATTGTTTTGGCTATAGTTTACTTAATAGCTTCATTTATTAACTTATGGCTAATTATTTTTTATATGATTAGGGATTTAGGTATATCTTTCTTAGTTATTTTAGCTCCATTTATGGTTTGCTTATTGCCTTATAGAATGGATTTACTAGTATCTTGGTTGAAAGAAATGGCAAGCAATATATTTACGCAATCTATACAGGCATTAATATTTACAATTGTATTAGCAATAGTAGCAGGCTTATCTGAAGCAAGTGATTTATACTCTCAAATATTTGCACTAGTAGCATTTGCTATGTTTATTCCTTTGACTGCAACTATAAAAAGAATGATCGGTTTAGAAGGTAACGTAGGGGCTGCTAATAGTAGAGCTGGTTTGGGTGCAGCTGTAATGACAATTGCGTTAGCTGGTAAGACAATAAGCGGAATTCAGAATCAAGCAGGAATGCTACATTCTAGTAATGAGAGAATAAAGGATTTAAAAACAGAAAGAGATAACTTTGAGAAAAGAGAAAGTTTCGGTTCGCCTCTTCCAAACCATAATAGTAATTTGAATTATAGGAGCACAGATTATTCTTCGAATATTGCTGCTATGGGTGGCTTTGAGGATATTAATAGTGATGTTGGAATGGGTATGGCTATGGCTTCTATGTATGGAGGTAATAAAAAGAATCAATCATTTAATCATGTTGATACTAGGAATATACCACGAGATAAAAATGTTATACAAGGTGAAATTAATGCTATACGTAAGGAAAGAAATAAAGCGTTATTCAGTAATGCAGTATCAATGTTGGGTTCTGGTGTAATGGCGATAGGTGCATCAGGTCTAGGGCCAATGGGAGCATTTGCAGGTGCTAACATAGGAGCTAATATTGGTAAGATGGCTGGTGATGGAGTTGCATCAATAACAAATAGTGCTGCTTCTTATTTATCTGAAAAAGGACAAGACATAATGTTTGGAGAAGGAATTAGGCCTGATTTAGTATCCCTTACACAAGGTAATAAGAATTGGGATCTTGATAATGCATGGGGAAATGTAGTTAACATGAACAAAAATAGAAAAGAAAATTGGGAAAAGATTAAATCAGACATGCAATTTTCTCCTTTAAATTTTACCAACAGAGACGAACAAGAGCAAAGAGATTTTGAATTAAAAAAACAAGCTCGTCAAGATGAAATGACAGGATTATCTGGAGAACCTTTTAGAGATACAGAGTATTATGAGAATGAAAAAGATAGTATAATGCAAACTCAAAAATACATTAGACAAGGGGATTTCGCTAAAGCAAGTAGATATAGACTACGTACATCTGCACCAACTTGTAATTTGGAGGCTGTTAAGAATTTAGAAAAAGATAGTTTGAATAATGAAGCACTAAATAATAAAGGAATGTTATATACAGACCAAAATTCAAGTATATTATTCACACAAGATAGTGAAACAGGAGAGAGAGAAATATTAGCAACATTTGAGGGAAATCCAAGCTTAAGCAATCCAACTATGGAAGAAATATCGTTTAATGAAACTGGAGATATTGTAATTGACGATGAACAAAGAGACAGCTATAAAGAACAGGCTGTAAATGTAGCAATACAAAAGTATGGTTTTGATAGTATAACAGATAAAAATAATGAACATTATAATGATGCTAAGTCACTTATACAAAATGAAACTAATAATCTAATAAATCAGCATATATCTAGAGTTCAAAACTTAAGAAAAAATACAGGCAGTGAAACAATGGTTATTAATGGAACTGTAGATTATCAAAATATATCAGCTTCTTCTAATCTAGCATCTCAGCCTATAGGAGATATAAATATAGATATACCTGAAAATATAGATAGTCCATATTCACAAAATATATATAGTAACATAGAAATGAGTAAGGTTAATCTTCTTAACAAGCAAATGGAATTATTACAGCAACAACAGTATACTCAAGGTCTCCAAGAAGGAATTGACTCAATGAATTATCAACAATTAAATTCAAGTGATTATGATTTAATTTTGTAAGAGGTTGAGTTGGGATTTTTAATATCCGCCATTGATTTTTTTAAAAACTTAGTTGTTGCAAAAAGAAAGGTAGTAAATGGAGAAGATATAAAAGTCAATTATGCAAAGATTATTAGAAAAGCTTTCGGTAAATACATAGCATGGGCTTTCATTGTATTATTACTATTTGGAACGATTTTGTATGGTATTACTTTTGCAGTAAATGAGGCTTGGGAGTATCTAACGAAACTAACAAATAGTACAGAGATTAATGTTATATATGATAAGCTAGCAAATATGACAGAAGAAGAAAGATTAGCATTTGAAGATACTATTGCTTTTGTTACTCCAGAAAAAATAATGAAATATATAGATAAGGAAAGAGCAAGTGTACCATCTGAAATATATGCAACAAAGACAATTAATGATGATGGAAATATATCAACCGAGCAAATATCAGTAGATATTAGTGCATTATCTTCACAGTATATACTTCCATGGCAACTAATAGGAGCTATGGATATAATAACATTTAATGGAATAGATAATGATAATACTAAGGTATTAGATGCATCTAATTATGCTATATCACAATTTAATTGGGCAACTGATACAACTCGTGATGAAACAAAGTATTGGAAAACATGGGATGTTGTCACTAAAGTAGATCCTAAGAAGGGAACATCGGTTGTAAGTGATGGCGAAGATGATGCAGAAGAACATTTTTATCAAGTAAAAACACCTCTAGGATTACTAGAGAGTGTTAACACTTGCTTTGGATTATATCAGTATGAAATTAAACGAGATGTAGTACTTGTAGATGAACCATATAGTGCAAGGCAATTAGTTGAAAAGAAACTTATAAAAACTGAAAAAGTACTTGATCATACGGAAACTGTACATCATTCAGATGGTACAACTTCTACAAAAAAACACTATAGGACAGTAAAATATTATAAATCAACATATACTAAAACACGAAATACATTAATTGAAGATCAGATGGTTGGTCCTACATTTACTTTTAATCCAACGAAATTTATACAGTTTTTAAATGCATCTGAATATACGGTAGATGATTTAGATTTACTAAAATTATGCCTTGAATCTATGCCAAACACTAATAATATATTGGATATGCTAGATAGAATTATTGAGGGTGATTATGGAGATTTAGATTTTGATTTCGATTTTGATTTTGGAGCTATAGGTGGTATATCTGGCGCAGGAAGAATACCTCTTTTCCATCAATGGGATACTAGATGGGGTGGTGATGCCTATGGTAGTAGTGGTACTATTGCTACTAGTGGATGTGGCCCAACTTCTGCTGCAATGGTTATTACTGGGCTTCAAGGAGATATATCAAAGCTTGATAAAAATAATGATGGTATCTGTGATCCTAGAGAAGCTGCTGCATATTCAGTGTCTCATGGATATAGAGTTGAAGGAGTAGGAACTAGCTGGGACTATTTTGCTGATATAGGAAAAACCGCAGGATTGAACGTTAGACAATATGATGTATCTCAATATAAAAAAGTATATGAAGAATTAAAAAAAGGAAATGTAGTTATAGCATCAATGGGGCCTGGTCACTTTACAAGTCAAGGTCACTTTATAGTACTATCACATGTATTAGAAGATGGAAAAATAAAGGTTAATGATCCAAATAAAGAAATATGTAGTACTACACCATGGGACTTTGAATCAGTAATTGTTGCTGAAGCTAGACAATTTTGGGCATTTGATAATCCTAATCGAAAGTCAAGTGATTTTATTGCAACAGGATATACTGCTGCAGCAGATGAATGTGCTGGTGGACTTGGAATAACTGCTAATGGAACACAAGTTATAGGTAAAGATTTAAGACATAGATATATTGCTGTAGATACGAAAGTAATACCAATGAATAGTATAGTATATATTGAAGTACCAGCGAATGTACGGTATCAGACAATGCCAGACGGAACAGTTATTGATATGAATGGATACTACACAGCAGTTGATACAGGTAGTGCTATTAAAGGTAATAAAATTGATATATATTTTGGTACTGGTGCAGGATATAAAGAACTATGTTTTGCATTTGGTAGGCAGACAGTACAGATCTATTTAAAGTAAATAACAGGAGAGAATATGAAGAAAAATAAAGTTAGAATTATAATTTTAGGTATAGTCATTATCTATGCTATCTTATATATTTCAATAAAAATTAAGGATAATACTAAACCAGAGATAAGTAGCTATGAACATCATCTAAAAGTAAACGAGTTTACTTCTAAAGAGGAAGGAAAAGAACTTGAAGATAATGATATGCATAATGGAGGTGGTACAAATAGCTTATTTGTAGAAAATAAACAAGCTTTGCTACAAATTCTTAATACTGATGAAATGTTGATTATTAGCAATAAAATAGAGTTAGGAATTGAATATATAAATAAATTATTCGAATTAAATTCAAATGAATCTCAATTTGATAAGGAAGAGTACTTTAATGAGAATGCTGAATACATAGATAGTATATTGGGAATAAAGGATTTAACAAACTTCTCTGAATTCTTTAATAAAATTTCTTCTATTAATCAAGATGATACTATTGTGAAGATATCTATCGATGATAATTTAGTTAATGGAGAAGAAGATAGCTTTTATGTAACAGTAACAACATCTAAAGGTACTGAGCTGAAGTTCAATATAATGCTTAATATAGATGATACTAATACCGATAACAGTAAATTGAATTGGAGTTAAATAAAATTAAAACTGCCATGTTGATTAATAAACAGCGTGGCAGTAACTCTATATAAAGGAATGATGAAATTGAAAAATAGAAATTTATTTATAGGGTTATTGATATTGATAGGTATTTCTGGTGTATTTATGCTTAATTTAGTATTTAATAAAAGCAGTAATAATGCTGAAGCAGAAATGTCATCAATAGAAGAATTTAATCATAACATTATATTTAATAATTCAGATGAACTTTTTAATACAGTAGAGGATGCAGATACTAATACTACTATACTGTTAGAATTATCTAATACTATAAGATATATAAATATAATTTTACAAGATATGCCTAAAGCTAATAGTGTTAATGAATACTATGATATAAATAAAGAGGCAATATCAAACATATATGGGTTAAATACAGTAGAGAAATTTACAGATTTCTATAATTTAATAGAGCCTCTTCAAATTTTAAAAAAATATGAGATTGTTTCAGGATCTATAAAAAATACTGCATCTAAATATAATATAACAATTAAATTGCAAGGCGAAGAAGAGGTTTTGATTCCAATACTTATAAATATAAAAGATGCTAGCAATCATGTTGGTTCTAGTCATTGGAATAAGAGGTAGATTATGATTGAAAAGAAGAATGAACGTATTATATTTATTATACTGCTTATTATGATTATTTTTGTTTTCTTCTTTACTATTATAAATATTATAAATAGAAAGAAAGAAGAAAATAAATATGATCTTAGCAGATTAACAGTAGAATATAATAAAAATAATCAATTAAATTTAAAGCAAACTTTGGATAAGGTTGTAGAGAAAAATAGAAAAGAAGCACAAGTCCAGGAGGAAATTGTTATTGATGTTACTGATGATAAGGTGCTAGAACAGCTATTCATTGATATAGATACATTGGTTAATAATCACGAATATTTTAAGCTATTGGAGTATTATAATAAACAATACATAGATGAATTTCAAATAACAGAAGAGCAATTACACGATAAGTTTAAATTTGACTATCCAATATCATCTACTCTGAATATAAAAAGAGATAAATGCACAGAAGATAGAGTAATAGTTACAGCTAGGATGTTAGATGACCATGGCAGAGAGAGAATATATGATTTTACTGTATTTAATGATGGAAGTATAGCTGATCTACCACTATATAAGGAAGTAGAATTAAATAAAGTTACTGAGAGAGATGATGTTACTTATACTTTAAAAAAGAAGTATATAACTAGACTAGGTTCAATATTTATATTAAATGTAGATAACAAATCAGAATGTTTAGTGGATATACAGGACATAAAAGGTACCAAAGGTAGCTCATTTAAATATGATCACGAATTAATAAATGGTAACATATATTCATATCAAATTACGCCTGAGAGGAGTAAGGACTTAATAATAAAAATATTTAATCAAGAGAAACCAGATGATATTATCATAGCTAATAAAAAATATGATGGTAAAATCGAAAATTTTAGCATATTAGCAAAAAAAGAAGAGGTATCCGATTAAGGATACTTCTTCTCTTTTATAAGGAGAGTATGGGTTAAGTTTAAAAAAAAGTGTTTAACAAGTCATTAATAGCAGTAATTATACCAATTAGCAAGGAGCATTCAAGTATATTTATTACAATTAGAGTACCTTTTCGAGTTTTTTTACCTTTAATGAGATTAACTATTATATATATAAAATATGTTACCAATAATACAATGAATAGTTTTAACATAGTAAACATTTTAAGCTCCTTTCTGCTATCTTTAACTAGTTTTTTTAAAAAAATAATGTTATTATTTTAAATATATTATAGCATAGATAGTTAAAGAAAACAAATATATTTTATTTTGTTGTGAAAAATATTATAATGGTAATATAAGTGCTAAGGAGGGGAAGGCTAATATGAGAAAATTATATAAGTATATACTTATTTTTCTTTTAGCAAATATAGTTGTTAATTTTAACTTAAACCTAAATGTTTATGCAAAAAATAAAGAGAAAACAAAGTTAGAACAACAATTAGAGCAACAAGAGGATAAACTAGATGATGATATGGGGGATTTTGCAACTAATGATGATGAAATTATAATGGATACAGTAGAATCTATAAAGAATTCTGAATACAATGGATTTAATGTAGAAAATAAAATAAATAGCATGACCAACTTTTTAAAGAATATAGTTATAAAGAGTAGATCTACAGTTATTATTTTATATGGATTATTTGTAATCTTAATTAGTATCTACATTGCAACAATAGGAAGTAGAAGTATTAATAAGCGTAGACATGGAATACTTCTTCTTGTAGGAAATACATTATTATTTTTATTTTTTATCAATTTACCACTTATAATAATATACTTCTCTGTAATGAAAGAATATTCAAGTGGTATATCTTTCTATAGTAGAATTATAGGATTTACAAATTTTTTAAGGTCCAATAGTCTTATTATTAGTGCTTTACTTGGATATTTAGGGATAAGTAAATTAATAGTTAGTAAAAACGATTTACCTAATAGACAACAAGGGCAATACTTATTTAAAGCAGCAATAGTGATTTTAATTGTACTAAATATTGTTCCATATGCAATTACATTTATAATTTAAAAATGAAAAAGTACTTTGATTTATTAAAAAGATGTAGTTTTAGTTAAATATGAATTAAGAAATTATTATTAATAAGAGATGATAAATGTAATCAAAGGGGGAGTTTTTTGTGAACAATTTGAAGCTTGCAGTTAATAGTAGAATAGAAGTACTAAAGAACAAAAATGTATATAAGGCTCTAATCATAGATACAGAAGAAGACAATATAAAGATAAATATTCCTGTATATAAGGATGAAGATTTGATGCTTTCCAGAGATGATACAATAAAAATTAATTCGTATTCAGAAGAAGGAAAATGTTATAGCTATAATTGTGATGTATTATCACAGGGTAAAGATAATAATGTTATATATTATAGATTAAGTATGCCATATAATGTAAAAAATATTCAAAGAAGAGATTTCTTTAGAGTAAGTCTTTTAGGCGATATAGAATACATAAATACTACTAATATGACAGAAGAAGAGATAGCTAAAATGCCATATTCAATCGGAAGTATGGTTGATTTAAGTGGCAGCGGATTAAAAGTAAAAGTAAAAGAAGACTTAAAGAAGGGGGATCATGTATTAATAAGGCTCAAATTAACTAATACATACATAATAGTTAAAAGTGAAATTGTTAGGGTAGAAGCTACAGAAGATAATCAAAGATTGTGTGGGATAAAATTTAGTGATATATCACCAAAAGAATCAGATCTGATAATAAAAGAACTATTTCAAATAGCTAGAAAGCAAAGAGCTAATTTGTAGTATAGTGTATTGGGAAAAGAGTTGACGTTAAGAAGAATTCATTAAAAATGGAGTTTAAGGACATACAATTATTTATCAATAATGAAAAACACTCATGTAAAAATATAAATGGGTACTACGTAAATAGTCAGGGAGTTTGGATTAAATAATATTTTAAAAGTGATAATCTAAATAAGAAAGACGAAATTATTGAATTAAAAAAATGGGACTGAAGAACATACAAAAAAATAATTATTTAGTAAATATTAAGAAAAAATGCTCATGCAAAACATAAAAGCATGAGCGTTTTTTGTATTTATGTAAAAATATAGTATACATCTAAAAATAGATTTATTTATTTTTAAATGTATACTATATTTTTTGAAAAATTAATAAAATGGATGAATTTTTGGGGGATTTAACTTGAATATAATAATTGAATATTTATTTTTTTCTATAAAAATATTGTTAAAAATGATATAATAAAACAAATGTATTTTATTTTGGACGATTATGTTATATAATTGTTGTGTAAGAATAATGTGGTAAGGAGGAGTAATTTAGAAATTAAACATTTCTAAATATAAATAAATGAAAGTTTTATTTGCTATAGGACAAGATACGAGCAACAGTATACAAGAAAATATATTGAAGCAATTTCAGATGAAATACAATAAATCTTTTGAGTATAAATCAGAATATTATGTTGAAGGGGCCATGAAGTGTTTAGAAGAAGCAGAAGGACAGTATGATGTACTTATATTAAACGAGACACTAGAAAATGTGGCAGTAGATACTAAGCTTATTGATACTATTACAGACCTTTATCCAAATTTGCAAGTTATTTTAGCAATAGATGATAAGCATAAAGAAGATGATTATACTAGCAAATTATATACTCTAGGTGTATATGATGCTCTATATTTTTCTGATTTTACTGATGAAAATTTATTAGAGCTATTAGATTCACGACGAAGTAAAAAACAAGCTAAAGATTATTATTGTATTGAAGAAAAGATTGATGATATAGATATTAAATTTCAAATAACTCCTATCACAGAGGATGAATTAAATAAAACTATATCAGTTCTTCACCAGAGCATTAAAGATGGTAACTTATCTGAAATATTTAAGGAAGTAGATAAGGAATACAATCCAAAAGAGATGTGTTATTTACTTACTATGTTACCTCAAAGTATTCTAGATGAATTAAAGAAAGCAAAGGATAAAGTATATAGAAAATATGAAAAGATAGTTGAAAAAGAAATAAAAGGTATTGACGCTTCACCAGAGGTAAAAACAGAAATTAAATATGTAGAGAAGATTAAAGAAGTAGAGAAAATCAAAGAAGTAGAGAAGATTAAAGAAGTACCAATAATAAAAAAAATAGAGGTAGAGAAAGAAAAACCAATAGTAGTAGAAAAAGAAATCTTAAAAGTAAGTCAAGTACGGTACGATTCGATTATCGCTGTTATAGGAAATGCACCAGCTGGTAAATCATATGTAACTTGGAATTTAAGTCATGCTCTATCGGAACACTATAAAGTAGCTGTTATATGTATTGATAACAGTTCAAGTGCAAGTGCTTATTTTGGTATTGATGATCATGAAGATGCCCCTCTTCATGATATAGAGAATAAATCTATAAAGCAAATTGCTGAAGAAGGAGTATATATAAACAAAAACTTAGTGGTATACACTAATAAGTTTGGTGAGAGAGCAGAACTCAGAAGGAATACTTTATCTCAACTGATAAGTGCAATTCGCTCACAAGATATAAACATTATTATTATTGATTTAGCAACAGGATATAGTACAAGTTTATTATCAGCTATTAGTCTAGCTAATGATGTATTAGCAGTATACAGTATGGATAATGCACACATCCGTATGAATGATTTACTTATATCAAGATTAGATGAAGAACTATATAAGAACAACACCATTGCTGTATTAAACAATGTATATAGAAATAGCAAGGAATATAAAAATGTACTTAATTACTTAAATAAATCTGAAAAATTTAAGGAAATTGTACCTATAAGCAATTGCGGTGATACTACATACGATTATATGTATTCTAAATCTTGTAATTACAAAAAAGATAACAATGAGTTCACCAGGGATATTGATGTATTAATAAATGCACTAAAGCTTCAAAGCAAACAATCAAATAAAAATAAAAAGAAAGATACTATATTTAGTAAATTTATAAGGAGGTCTAGATAAATAATGAATAATAAAAAATATGGTAGTTATGCAGATAAAAAGAAGCGTTCTGCAGCTTTAAAAGTTGGTGCCATAATTTTAGGTACAACAATTAGTGTAGTCGGCATATATCAGTTTGTGATTCTTGATTATTATGGAAACAAAGTAAGAGAAAATACCATAGAAGAACTAACCAATAAAGAAAGTGGCTTTGTAAAAACTTACAGATTAACTAAGGACATAACTGAAGGTACAAAGTTTGAGGATGAAACTCTATTAGAGGAAATAACTCAAAATAGTAGTGTAGTACCTGAAACATGTATAAAAAATAAATCTGATGTAAAAGATTTGGTTTCTAGAATTGAGTTAAAGAAAAATACAATTGTAACTTATGATATGTTGATAGACATGGAGGAACAAATAACTGATGAAATTAAAAATTCAGATTTTAATTGGATAAGAATACATACATTTTTACAACAAGGAGATTATGTTGATATCCACTACAAAGAAATGGATGGAACTGATACTATTGTTGCTTCTAAAAAGAAGGTTACTAATCTTAGTGGAAATACATTTTCAACGAATATTTCTGAATTGGAAAGAGCTTTTATTAACAATGCTACAGTAAGGGCTGATGTGACTGGTGGAGAATTATATTTATCAATATATCCTGAACCAGAAAATCAAAATGCAGCAGAAGTTACATATGTTTTAGATAATACAATACAACAAGCGATTGAAAAAGATCCAAACATAGTGATCAAATCGGCTGATAGGTTAAAGGAAAAAATAGATTCTACAGTTACAGAAAAACCTAATTTTGCAGGGGGTAATTAAGATGTTAGTAGCTTTTTGGTCGCCTCTTCATGGGAGAGGCAATACTAGTAATTGTATAGCGGCTGCTATGCAATTAGCAATGAATTACAACATAAATGTATTCATAACACATAGTCACTATACAAGAAGTACAATGGAAAGCGCTTTTTTAAAAGGTGATGAAGAAGAAGATTTATTAAAATTTTCAGATCTTGGTTTAGATAGTATAAACCGAGCAATAAAAACTGGTTGCCTTGAAATAGAGGATATAGAAAGTTATTGCAATAGAATAATAGATAATTTACATCTTATCTCAGGTTCTAAAAAATCTAATGAGGAAGTATTTAAGCAAAACATTGGTAAGGACTTTGGACGAATTTGCAATTTCATAAAGCAGGGCGATAATGTGACTTTCATAGATATTGACTCTGGATATAAAAGTGATATAGCAAATGAAATAATAAAATTATCTGATTATGTAGTAGTTACTTTAGACCAGACTAATTTATTATTTGAAGATTATTTCAACCATGAGAATATTATTACACCAGAACAAGAGATTATAGTAATGGGTAGATATGATGAGAATAGTAAATATACAAGAAGTTATACTTCTAAGAAATTTAAGTGTCCTATATATACTATTCCACAAGATACAGAATATCTAGATGCATTAAACAATCATAGAATTAAAGATTTTTTTCAAAAGAAGTACAACCTAGAAGATGATTTATTTATAGATGAATTAAATCTTTTGGTTGAAGAGTTAGTTTATAGATTTGAAATGTATGGTATGACCATAGAGAAGAAAGAAGAAGAGAGTAAGAAGAGATTCGCTTTCTTTGGTAGATAAGGGGGGAAATATTATGTTTGCCTTACTGAAAAATTTGTTCTCAAATAATATAAATGAAGATCCAAAGGAAAAATACTCATTAGTAGCTATTCAAAACTTTGTTGATGAAAATATCAATAATGTTATTAGTTCAACTATAGATGAATTAGGAAAAAGTTATTATGAAATTAGACAAATAAGAAGAAGAAAAGAGATTTTTAAAGCTCAATTAAATTTATGTGGTTTAGGAGATATAGCATCAAAGGAGTATATAAAGAGCTGGATATCTGATTTAATAACACAAAAATATAATGTTAATGCAGATAATATTCACTATGCTATTAATTTTGACCATCCAACTGTTTATGATAAATTTTGTATTATACTTTATGAATATTTTAAAGAATATAGATATGATGCACTGAAAAAATTAATTTTTAACTATAAATTGGATCAGCTTAAGACAATAGAAGATGAAGAAATGTTTGCAATAACAGAAGAAGACATAGACGATGTTTTTGATAAAGAGTTTATAGATACAATTAAGCTAAAATTCTATGAAAAATTAGACATACTAGTCCAAAGAATTTATGAAAACATACAAGGGTTATCTGTAATAGATGATATTAGAGATATGAACTGCGATGGAATAAGTATTGGAGTATCAGGAGTTCCTATTGATTTTGCAGTTAAGATTAGTGATATGAACATAAAAAATGGTGAATTAAAAAAATATCCAATGAGTTATGATTCAGTATGGCTATATCTAAATGGAAAAGAAATAGCAATGCAATTTATGACATTTGGTAGTCAAAGACAACTTGAAAGAGTATGTAGAAAGCTATATAGATTTAATAATCAAAAGCAATTTACTCAAAGTGATGGATACATATTTAATAATCAAGGAGATTTTTCACGTATTGCTGTATTTAGACCTCCTTATGCAGAAAGCTGGGCTGCCTTAATCAGAAAATTTGATATTGATGGAGATTTAGATGTTCTAATTACTCACAAAAACGCAGATATAGTTAAAGAACTTATTTCTTATATAATGAAAGCTAGTCAAAATATGTGTTTTACAGGAGAACAAGGTGTAGGAAAAACTACTATGCTAGTTGGTGCAATTAAGAAATTATATGCATATCTTACAATCAGATGTTATGAAAGTTACTTTGAAACTTTCCTTAGAATTAAGAATTATCGTAGAAATATACTAACAATCAGAGAAACTGAACAAATAAAAGGTGAAGAGGCCTTAGACAGTCTTAAAAAGTCAAATGGTAAAATAACAGTTATATCTGAATCAGCAGATGATATGTCAAAAGCATATGTTATAAAAGGCGCTTTAGCTGCTAGTAAAGCTGTTTATTGGACAGATCACAGTGTAAGTGAGGACGAGCTAGTTCAAACACATAGAAATGCACTTTTAAATATAGGATTATTCCGAGATGAAAGTCTTGCAGAGGAACAAGTATTAACAGTACTTAAATGGAATACACATTTAATCAATGACGAAGAATATGGAGAAAGATACATAGGTAGATTAACAGAATTTATTCGATTGGACAAAGAAGATTATGTTAAAGATAATAGCACAGATGCATTCAATGAGAATGCTAGGAAGTTCTTTGAAAGGAGAACAAATTCTAAAAAATACAAAACCTCAAATATTATTGAATTTGATAAAGAAAATAGAAGATATGTTGTAACTAATGAAATTTCAGAAGAAAAACAACAACAAATTTTATCAAAGTTAAGAAAAAAAGATAAGGAAGGATTTATAAAGCTCCTAGAACGTATGAAGGAGGAAGTGAATAGATGCTCAATATAGCTAAATTACAACTTGTTATTGGAATATTGATATTTTTAATGATTTTAATAATTCTTTTAATTGTAGTGTCCTTATCTGCAAAGAAAAATAAAAAAATAATTGAGATAGGAAATAAAATTTTTGAAAGCCTTTGTAAAATTCCTATCTTTAGAAATAGACTATATAATCTGAGAACAAGAATATATAATAATACACTTGATGAAGAATGGTTGATTAGATACAAAGTTATTTTTGATATTATTCTATCAGGGCTAGTTGGATTAATTGCAGTAGTAATTATTATAGCTTTCTTTCGGAATAACTTATATGTTACATGTACATTCTTATTTTTGTGTTATCAAATACAACAAATGACACTTGACATTCTGATAGGGAATGATACTAGATTTTTAGAAAGTTTGTATGAATATAATATTGAATTACAGCAAGCATTTAATTTAACCAAGGATGTAAGAACAGCAATAAAGGAAGCAAACATTAATAGTGAAAACTATAATCTTACCAAAAGAATGGAGGAAGTGGAAAAGCTATTAGATGATGAATTAGAGCTGGAACTATATTTACAGGATTGTCCTAATGAATATTTAAAATTACTAATACTTAATTGTAGTCTTGTATCAGAAAATGGTGATAAAAAAGATGTTGATGGGAAATCAGTATTTCTAGAAAATATCTTCTACAATAATGAAAACATACAGACAGAAGTATTTAAGCGTAGACAATTGAAGTTTTGGCTAAAAGGCTTAAAACTAACGTGTATTTTACCATTACTTACTTTTTCACCATATGAAATATGGGCGCATAAATACTTAAGTGTAAGTGATATTTTCTATAATAGCTCAAAAGGATTCTTAGTAAAACTTGCAATTACAATTATCTCTATAATTTCATTCTTTATTATTGATGGATATGAGAAAACACATAGAACCAAATCTAAAGTTCAGAAAGATGAACATTGGGAAGATAAATTATGTAAAATTAAAGCTTTTAAAAATTTAATTTCACATATAACTCCTAAAAGAAATTCTGCTAAGGCTTATAGATATACAAAATTAATAAGTGATTCTGGTGAGTTTACTACAATTGAGCATATATTTGTTCAAAAAGTTGTGTATTCAATTATAGGATTTATAGTTATTTTCTCTGTTACAATATCTCTGCATCAAATTAATAAAAGCAATATTTTGAATAATTTGATTATATCAGCTGAATTACAAAATAGTATAATTCAAACTCAAATGGATAAGGAAGATATAGTTAATTTAGAAAATGATTTATTTCAATATGTAAATGAAGATGATCTAGATGAAAGTTATTCTATATTACTGGACAAGGTTAATGAACAAGGTGTAGTAACAGGAGCAGATTATATTGTAAGAGACATAATTACTAAACAAGTAAAGGTACTAAATGAAAAAATTAGTTTAATAGATATTTTAATATCACTAACAGGTATTTTTCTAGGATATTGTTCTCCAGAAGTAATACTAAAATTAAAAACTAAATATAGAAAGCAAGAAATGGAAAATGAAATAATTATATTTGAAACTATAATTTTGATATATATGTACCATGAGCATGGGACAAGTGAAATCATATTACAAACAATGAGTAAATTTGCAGATATTTTTAAGCCGCAAGTAGATAATGTATTAAAAGAAATTAGAAAATCAGATTTTAAAGCTTTGGAGAATCTTATTGAAGACATAAAGTACAAGCCTTTTTTAAATCTAATTAAGAATCTTATTAAAGCTGAAAATATAAAAACAAAAGACGCTTTTATTTCTTTATCTGAAAATAGGCGTAATTATTTAATGAATAGAAAGGAGGACAATAAAAGGATGGTATATAAGAGAGTGAATAATGCACAAATATTATCAATTTCAACAATAACATTAATTGTTATTTGTTATATGGCAATACCTCTTCTTTATGTATCAACCGTACAATATAATAAAACTCAAAGTCAAATTCTTGAGTATCAAAATAATGATATTCAAAATAACGAAAAGTAAATAGTATGAAAAGTGAGGTAATAAACTATGGATAGTATCCCAAAGAAAGCATTATTTTTAGCAGTAGTAACATGTTTAGCATTAACGTTAATAGGAGTAGGTATTACATATTATAACAAAACTCAACCAGTGCTAGAAAATTCAAGCTCGAAAATTGATAGTGTAGCAACACAATTAGATAGTATAGAGTACAAACAATATGATGGTATGCCTGTAAGTGGGAGTGAAGTTATTTCTGCTATTAATACAAAAGCTAGTAGCAATATAGCAGTAAAGGTAAAAACTTCTGGTAATCCAAGTGGAAAGGTATATAATTCTGGAAGCTACAATATTAAAGATATAAATGATGAAAACTATATAGAACCAACAGCTAATTTTAATGCTGAAGTAGATAGAACTGATAATGGTACAGTAACTGGATTAACTTTTGAACAAGATTAATAGATTAATATATATAGGATAAGGAGTAAATTGCCTTATCCTATATAACTAAGAGGGATGTTTTTATGGATAAAGATTATAGTAAATATTATATAATTCCGATAATAGCTCTTATATTAGGAATAATAGTTTTTGGAGTGAAAGATTTAGTACATAGAAACCATATTAATAAATTATTGTTAGTACAATCAAGTGAATACAATGTAAAACCAGAAAAAATAGATAATGATACAATAAATGAGGTAAAAGAAATTTTTATAGAAGAACTATCAGAAAAAGCTATATCAACTTCTTCTGATAAAGAAACTGAAGAAAATGAAAAAGATGATATTGAGAAGTCAAACACAAATAAAAAAATATTGGCAAGTAGTAATAAAGTAGAAAAGAAAACTCAAAAAGGTGAAGATTTTATTTCAGATAATGAAGCTATTTTAAATAAAGATATTACTACAGTAGATATATCTAATAAAAATATTAATACGAATTTAAACGATATACAATTACTAGCAAGACTTATTCAAAGTGAAGCAGGTAATGAGCCATATATGGGTAAGCTAGCAGTTGGAAATGTCGTATTACATAGAGTTAAAGAAGATAAGAGCAATATAGAGGACACTATTTACAAGAAAGGACAGTTTGATGGTGTAAATACAAATAATTTTTACTCTCAGCCAAACAATGAAAGTATACAAGCAGCTATAGAAGTACTTAATGGTAGAGAAGTATTATCAGATAGTTATTTTTTTGTGAATTTAAATGTGGCATCCCCTTCATGGGCAAAAACAGATAATTTTATTACAAGGATAGGAGACCATTGGTTTTTTAGAAAGGAGTAGTTATGAGTGATTCGATTGTAGCAGATGTATTTATCATGATTTTATGCGTTATTTTATTATTTATAGGCCCCATTTATCAAAATTTTGATACAGCAGATAGATTATGTGATTCTATCGTAAGCGAAGTATTAAATACTTATGAAAAAGATATTCGCAAAAAAGGGTATATAGATAAAGAAACGTATTTTGATTTTTTAACTGATTTAGCAAGAACTGGAGAAGTATATGAAGTAGAATTTATACATACAAGTAGATTAGCATATCCAAGTGGTAGCGATGATTATGAAATTCATGAAATTAAGTATGGGAATGATATAATACTTGAACAAATAAAAGATGGTAGTAAAAAATACACTATGAGATATGGTGATGATTTTAAAATTAGGATAAAAGAAAAGAAAGCAGCACCTAGTAGATTACTAGTAAGTATATTTGCAAATAAGGGAACTGAGACACTATTAGTATTTACTGGTGGTGGAATGATAGAAAATGAGGTTTATGAGTAATGAGTAGAATAATGATTATAATGGCCATACTTATTTTAACTAATCTATATCTACCTACTAGAATGGAGCAGAATACAATCTTTACTGCTGAAGCTCAGTCAAAACAATATAATGAAATGCTGGTAAGTGCAACAAGTGATGCTACACAAACATTACTGAGAGTTAGTGATAGCTATTCTAATGAATTAATGGCAGAAGGAACTAAAGTTGATTATAGAAATATCAATCTAAATTTAGATGCTTCCTTAGAAAGATTTTATAAAACCCTTTATATCAATCTGAATATAGAAGAGGATTATTCATATCAACAATCAGTTAAGTTTAGAATTCCTATTAAAATTGCAATAGGATATGATGGATTTTATGTTAATTATTTTAAAACTGATGGATCAGGAGAGGAATGGTCAGATATACATAAATTCTCTGATGTTCAAGGTGATTTGGTTATTCATTTCACTTTAAGTGATGAAGTAACAGTAACTAATCATGTAACTAAGGAAACGCGAACAGGAACGAGAGCAGAACTGGCAAAATATTATCCAACAAGTTGCTTAAAAGATGAAGCAACTTTTAATAAAGTAAAATCGCAAGTTATAAACTCATTAATTCAATCAGACTTAGAATTTTATACAACAAAAAATAATCAAATTGCACTTCAAAATGGATGGAATATGAATTTTGATATCCCTTATTGGGGGAATACATCAATAGATAGTGTTTCATTTATTGCATTTTATCAAGGGGATGCATTATTGGGTACTAATAAAATGTATAGTGCATTTGGCTATGCTACATCACAGGCAGTCAATAAAAGAGAAATATATGGATATACAAGAGATGGAAAAAAACTTTATTCAGATAATAAATTAACTTCTGTTGGTGAATTAACTTATTTTGAAAATCAGTTTGAAGCTGCTATGAAAGGATATTCACCAGATCCAATATATTATTATAAAACACCATAATACTAAAAACATTTTCTGCTGAAACCAATACAGAATGAGCGTTATAGATATATTGCCACGATATTAAAGTTATATAAATATTTTATTTATTGATAGAACAAAACAAATATGTTACAATTTACTTGTAGCATATTTATTTTATGTAAAAAAACAAAATTTTATTTGAAATATATATTCTTAGGAGGAAGTATAAATGAGAAATAAACTAATCAAAACAATTGCATTAACATTAGCATTATCAAGTTTAGGAGCAGTAGGAGCAAGTGCATCAGGACAAGCCCGATGGAAGTTAATAAATAATAACTGGTATTATTATGATTCAAACGGACAAATGAAAACAGGTTGGATTTATGATAAGGGAAATTGGTATTATTGTTATTATAATGGCCAGATGGCTAAAAATACTACAATAGATGGTTATTATTTAAATTCTAATGGAGCATGGACATTAAATAGACAAGCTACTTCTGATAATGCAATAGTTCAAAGTGACTTAAAGGGAAATGGCTCAATAAGATATGACATAAATTCAACAGAAAATGATTATAAAGCACAAGAAATATTAAATGCAAATACAAATAGTGTAGCACTAAATTCAGAATATGAAAGCATGTTATTTACAGCGTGTGAAGATTTAGCACAAGGAAAAAACACTATTGCGAATTTAAAAAGTAATTGTATAGGGAAAGTAGTTGGTAGCAAATATAGAATAACTAATATTGTATATTTAAGTAAAGTATTTGAGAGTAGTAAAGAATTGGTTTTAGACTATAATCCTGTCAATGATAAAGTAAATAAGATAAAAGAAAGTGAGTTAGCAGCATATACACCAAAATCAACATATAAATATGATAAGTATTTAGTATTTACAGGTGATTCGTTCACGAATGATTGGGAAGCTATGAGAGTAGTTATAGAATTAGAGGCTCTATAATGAAAAGATTTAAACGACATATTACTTTTATACTGTTCATGACTATTTGTTTCTCATTTATTCATACTAATAAGGTATACGCATATAGCTTGTCAGCTTCACCTTCACATCTTACAACCAATAAGGATGTTACAAAAATTTCTTTGCCAACATTACCTGTTGATTGTTATGTACTATATACATCACGTGAGAGTGACACCCCATCTCAAAGTCAGATGTGGCGTATACCTGCTAATTATCCTAACATTCAAGATTATAATATTTGTGGAACATGGTATTTGCATGTATATGTACCATCAACTGGAGATAGAGCTACATTTGGCCCTTATCAAAAGGAAATTACACCTCCTATAGTGCCAGTTTTTCAGTGCAAGACAACCGGAGTATGGGAAGGTAAATGGGCGAGTGATCCTACCTTGACATATGCATCATTTGATGTAGCAACGCAAGGAGACCAAGGAAATTCAGAGAGAGATACTATAAATAATACAGATAGTTACTTTCAGTCTGGTGTTGATTATATAGAGGTATGGGATACATTAAATGGTGTTGATAAATTATTAGGAAAAGTAAATGCTAGCTCAACTTCATTTACAGTACAAGGGATAGGTTGGCATAAGTTATGGGCTAAAGCAGTTGATAAAGTCGGAAATGAATCTGATTGGGGAATTTATGAATTTGGATTAGGCCCTGAAGGAGAGATACCTGATCCTGAAGAACCAGATATACCCTCTGGTAAGTTAGGCGTAATTAAATTTAATCCTAACGAAACAAAGTGGACAAATAAAGGTAAAACAGGAGAAGGTGAAGGAGCATATCCAGTAGAAGTTTATTATACTGGAGATAACCCATATAAAACTAAAGGAACTGCTACTATTGAAAAAGAAAAGACAGATGATGAAGGTAATACAACAACGGTAACATCTAAAAAAAGTATTACAGTAGAATTTCCACTAGAATATATCGAAGTCACTGGAGATGCAGAGGATACTGTAGATGGAGATAGGGGAATGGTATACATAGAACAAGAAGGAGAGGGACAATCACTTCATGGTGAAGGATTTTGGGGTGATGCTGAATATGATGAACCCAGTGATTGTGTAGATGTAGATTATGATGAACCTGATAATCCAGTAGGGGATAGTGGTAAATACGATATAGATTGGACAAGGCCAGAGTTTACTGTTTCACCTAAACCTAAGAAGGAATGGAGAAATGATACATTATATGATGTAGATGTAGAAATATATGATGAACTTTCAGGAATAGATACTGGAACAATTGAACTAGATGATATATCTCATTATCAGAGAGATGAAACTATTAATGTTAATGGTGGAGGAGATCATGATTTCTCTCATACATTTGAGCTTGATGATGGAATATATAGTATAAGTATTGATGCAGTAGATATTGCAACTAACGATTATGATAAAACATATAAAACTTACTATATAGATGGTACTGAACCTGAGATAGATTTTAACATTAAGGAGCAAATCTTTAGTGAAGATGCTGGAGCTATTAGAAAACCTAGTATATTAGGATGTGATGATAGTTTTTATGGAAAGTTAACATGTACTGATAATTTGTCTGGTGTAAAATCTATACAGTATAAATGGACATATGGAAATAAAAAACCTACCAATGGATATACTCGAATATATACGTCACAAGATACGTATTATGACAGATATCAAGAGGTCGAAATTAATGAAATAGAAAAACCAGTAGGGGACAATCTATATTTACATGTTGAAGTATATGATGTAGCAGGTAATTATAAATATGAGTGCTTTGGGCCATATGAAGATCCAATAAAATTAGTTGATTTTCAAATTACTGATATTAGAGATCCACGTTGGATAGATGTTTTCTGGAATGATACTTTATATCAGGATTATAAAAACTTCTCATATAAAGTAAATCAGATGCCAATAGATGAAGAAACACATCCCACTCTTAGAAATGCACTACCAAAGAAGGGATATGCCTTTTATTTTGATATTACTTCTGAATATCTATATAGGGAATATGACAGAATAGAAATTACTCCAACATTTTATTATATAGATGGGATTAAAAGAATAAGAGCAGATGCATATTACAGCAATTATAATAATCCTTTAGTCAAATTTGGAAGTTTGTTAGATGATTCAGAGATTTATATCGATACCGAGCGGTATGGAAATGTGCTTATTGGTGGATATAATAAACTCACATTAACCAAAGGTGTTAGAATTTGCAAAGGTAGAGAGTGGTTAGGTGATAATGGCTGGAAAGATGAAATCCAATATCGAGATGGAAAAATTCAGTGGTGGTATGGAAAATACTTTATACCTTCTTCTACTTTCTTTGTTAAAGCAGGTGATAAACCTCTTCCAATGAATAGATTAGTAAATGGAGATATTCTTATAAATTTTGAAATAATAGCTTATAAGAATGGGGTTGAAACTTTATCAATATCTCAAATATATAATTATACTAAACAAAGATGGGAAGTAGAAGGCGGACCAAAAAATAATAAATATCTGATAGGTGATGTTATTATGCATAATGCAAAATATGGTGTAAATAGTGACAAAAACATATCAGTAATACATTAATATAAAAGAGTTGCAGTTTAAAAAATTGTAGCTCTTTTATAAAATAATATAACTTAAGGGGAAGGTGCATATATGATAGCATTTTTTATTTTAATAGGCTCTATAATTTTAAATATAGTAATGCTACTTTTCATATTGAAAATAAAAAAGAACTCTTATAAAAATGATAATACAATTCTAAAAGAAATTTTAGATAAAGTAAGTACGAATGAACTGAACTTTGTTGATAGTTCGGCAATAAATATTATCAATGTATTAAAGCAGCATTATAAAATTGACTTTTGTACAATACTAATAAAAGAAAATGATACGCTAAAAGTAATAACATCCAATGTAGATCTATTATATTATGATGAACTAGAAAAACATTGTTGTGATTTATTAACAAAAACCAAAGGACGTGCAATAATTAATACAGGAGAAGATACATTTTTGGATTATAATTCAGCTAATAAAAGGGCTATAAAATATTCTTATTTTATTCCTCTAGGAAATATTGGAGCATTGTTCATAGAGAATCATGATATTTATGCAGGAAATGATTTTGAAGTTGAATTTTTTACAGTTGTAATGAAAAATATAGGAATCATACTTCAAAACTGTATATATCAAGACAAAATATCTAAATTGGCCATGAAAGATAATTTAACTAGCTTATATAACAGAAATTATTTGATGAAGCATATTGAGATATTGCGAAAAAAAGAAGTGCCAATTATATTAGCTATAATGGATATAGATAAATTTAAAAACGTTAATGATACTTATGGACATGATTTCGGGGACGTAGTATTAAAAGAAGCCAGTAATTTTATAAAAAATAGATTAGAAGATGATGATGAAATATATAGATGGGGTGGAGAAGAATTTGTAATCTCTTTTACTAACCAGGATATGAACATGGTTTTTGAGAAATTAAATAATATAAGAGAAGAATTAAGCAATTATAACATAACTGATGGTGTTACTAATTTAAAGATAACAGCTAGTTTTGGCCTTGCAGAATTTTCAGAAGGTTTAACATTAGATAATTGTTTAAAAAGTGCAGATGATGGATTGTACAAGAGTAAAGAAAATGGTAGAAATCAAATTAATATTGCATAGGAAGGATAGATTAGGATAAGGAAAGCTTAAAAAGATAATGTTTATAAACTATTTTAGCTGAAAAATAAAAACAATTTACTTAAAAGAGAAGCGAAATAGAGTAATGTAAAAAAACTCAAATCAAAGTTCAAGATATAAAAAAAGTTAAAGCAATGTGTAGATTTATAAGAAAGTTTGATTAAAACTAATTTAAAAAATTAATAATTCGTATTTTAACTTGTAAAATAGCAGTACTTCAATTAAAATATCAAAAATTGCGAACTATCATATTAATTTATAAAGTAATATTCATGTGAATTTCTACTTTTGATCAATATTTTTTCAAAAGCTACACAATGATCATAAAGTTAATAATTAGATTGCAAATAGCATGTGTTTATATATTAATTATTAGCAATTTTCAGTCTTTTATTAAAAAAAATATGCTTTAATTAAAACATTATGAAAGGATAACTATGAGTTTTATCAAAAGGTTTATTAAGAGATATAGAATTGAACTAATAATAGGTATAATTTTAGCTTTAGTTTTATCAAAAATTATAACATCTACAGTATTTTATGTAGCATTAGTACCATCTGAATCAATGAAAAATACACTATTAATAGGTGACAGAGTACTTGTGAGTAAAAATATATCGGAGCTAGAGGTAGGAAAAATATATACATTTTATCACAATGATACATTATTAATAAAAAGATTAATAGCTGTTCCTGGAGATCATGTAAAAATAGATGGTGATGATGTTTATATAAATAATAAGAAATTAGATGAACCGTATGTTAGTTCTAGTATGGATGATGATAAAAAAATAAAACTAGATATAATAGTGCCAGAAGATAAGTACTTCTTCTTAGGTGATAATAGAAATAATTCTCTTGATGCAAGGTATTGGGATGAACCATTTATAGATAAAGATAATATAGATGGAAGAGCAGTGAGAATAATTATGCCATCACACAGAAAAGGTATATTAAATTAGTAGTATAAAAACATAGACGACTTAAATATAACTAATCAAGCTAGGCAAGAAATTTTAGCATAATGGAATTATTGAAGGAGGTTTACAATATAAATCAGATTGGAATGTTAGAATTATTAATATGAATTTTAAAATTATTTAAGTTATATTTTGAATATAGTATTCATTTTTTTCATGTCAAGCACGCCCTTTGTAGGACGTGCTTTTTTGTCTTATAAAACAATTAGACTAAACATCCATAAAACATAACTATTTTAAATTCCATCTTTCATGTTGTAGGTTTTAAAAATAGTTTAACCTTTTTGAAAAAACTTCGACCATTTTAAATAAAGTTTAACTAAAATAAATAGTAAAGTTCTTATGAATAGCTTAATGTAGGTTTGTAAAAAAGTTGAATCGTTTTAAACAAAGTTTGATTATTTATAAAAAAGTTTGATCAAAATTTATTATAAAATTGGCTATAATATCTTTCTAAATGGCTAAGTTACGTAAAAATTAGCTGCTTTTGATCTAACTTTATTCAAAACATACAAGCATATTTAAATTGCAAAAATCACGTTGACGTGATACAATATAATTGCTTATTTAAAAATAGCAAAAGGTAATTAGCAAGAAAGGAGGATATTATTAACGAGATCATAGAATATTATGGACTAGATATAACGAAATATATTGAAGCATATGATAAACAATTGAAATACTTTGATAATAATTAAATATAAAAGCATTATTATATATTTTTTTAACTTTTAACACAATATAAATATTTTGTTTATCAATTTATGCTATACTATATTTATAATAAAAAAGGAGGATTATCAAATGGAGATAAGAGGAACTAACTGAAATAAAATCTGTATTAAGCAAAATAACAACAAGCAGTGTAGAGGATGAATATGATGAAAATTATAATGCAGGTGACAAGATAATTTTAACATCTTCTAAGGAAGAATTGAAAAAATTGATAGTTAAATATATTGATTACGAAAATGCATTATATGATTTTATTCATGATAAAGCTAAACTTGAAGATATTGATTTAATGATAGAATAATACAAATGCAAGTCAGTAATTTTACACATAGATTTATATAGGGAGGTTTTAAAGTGAGCGATCAAGAGATAGAATTGCTGTCATTTATAGAAATTGCTAATATAAGAAAGAATTTATCGATTGAAGATTATATATATCTATTCAATATATACTCAGATATACATAAAAATTTGGATAGTTTGTATAAGGAAAGGGAAAATATATTAATTACATTGGCTACACTTAAGGCATACAATATAATTCCAGATGAATCTAATGTGAAATACTTAAGTTTAAAAACAAGGCTAAATGAAATATCATATGAGCTACAAATAATTGATGAAATCTCACGCATTACATCTATAGAAAATTTGAGATATTTTATAGGTAACATCCAGGAAAAAGAGAACATATCCTTTGAAGAAATGTCTATAAAAACAGGATGTAATCCTAAAACTATTTATAATCTGGTCTGTAATACATACTCTATAAGCGAAAATGAATTAAATAAAATTGTAAATTATTATGGTATGAATGCTATATTACCATCATGGAAAAGAAGATATGTCTCTGATTACTGCTATGTATAGCGAAACTATTAATTAAAAATAAAATATAAGCAATACATTGCTAAATCAATTATAAATTCAATAAATCAGATATTAAAATAATTTTATGTTGAGGATAATATATGAACAAGGTTGTACTAATTGGAAGATTAACAAAAGATCCAGAGCTTAAATTTACTCCAGGCACTAGAAATGCTGTAACAACATTAACATTAGTAGTTGATAGATATAACACAAAAACTGGTCAAAAAGAAGCTGACTTCATTCCTGTAGTAATCTGGGGCAAAACTGCTGAAAGTGTTGCTAATTATTTAAAAAAAGGAAGTCAAACAGCCATTAGTGGTAGAATACAAACTAGATCATATGATGCTAAAGATGGAACTAAGCGTTATGTGACTGAAGTTGTCGCAGATGCTTTTGGTGGAGTTTATTTTATTAGCTCTAATGCAAAGGATTCATCTGAAATAATACCAGTATTTGATGGTGATGAACCTTTTTAAATCAAAATAACTATCAAGAAAGAAGTTGATTAATATAGATACTAAGAACTGTATAAATAAAACTGACAAATGTTTTTGCAGAGTAATGAGAGAATGCAGTAAGTGCGCTAATTACAATAATTTAAAAAACAACGTATGCAATAGAAATACATCTGATTATTGTACATGTAGAAGATGCGGTTATGCAATAAGATATGATAATTATTCAGCCAAGTTTGATTAATTATCTTATTAACATTCAGTATAAGAGGAAATTATGAAGAAATTTAAAGAATCATTAGTGTATATTTTAGCAATAACAATTACTTACTCTCTGATTATGACGATTTTACACTTTGTATAACTGTGTGATTTCTCTTAATTAAAAGAAATTAAGATAATTATATAAAAAAGACAGTAGCCAAGCTACCACCACTGCAAGATAATTGTAGCATTGGTTACTCTTAAAATCAATATAGGAGTAATAATTATGAAAATTGAAGAATTAATAATCAAAAATATTCAGCAAGAATTAAATACATTTATAACTGAAAAGTATAACTATATAGAAATTTTAGAAGAAAAAGCAAGAAAACAAATTAAAAATAAGAAATATATAAAAGCATACAGACTTTTAGGTAGAGCTAAAAAGTTGAAAAAGCAATTTCCTAGATTGTAACACAATACTTAGAAATGATTTATAGAAAGGTTAAAATAGTATGGAAGAAGCTAAAAGACATATTATAGAAGCAGTAAGGGCTTTAAGAGAATTAGATTGTAAATGTGATAATACAACAACTTGTGACAGATGTATTGCTATTTTTAAACTTAATAGTATTCATAATTTTTTTTAGTCAAGATTAGACAACCTGAAGAAAGGAGGTATAACATGAGTTGTAAATGTGAATATGATATCAATAAAATATGTGAAGAATCATATGAATGTCAATCACGATTTGTAGTATGTGATGAATGTAGTTTCATTAGCGAAGAAGGTGATTGTGATAACTCAAATAGTGAAAATTATTGTAGATTTATGGACGGACTTTCTACGTGTTGCTCTTTATTCAAAAAGAAATTGCAATAGTTCATAATACTAATATTTAAGGAATGTTGTATCAAATATTTTTGTATTTAATAAACATTTTATCAAGTGAAGATTGGACAAAGTAAATGAAAGGAGAAAAATATGAAAATAACAATCGAAAGTAATGGAAATGGAGAATATGAGGTAACTCTTAATTGGAACGGAAAAGATTATACTGAAAAATGGGAAGATAATGGAACTTACTGTACATGTGGAATTACATCACAAATGGAAGCAGATGGAATTAATGCAGATGGAACAATGATAGATGATGTACTTTCATCTATAGATAACGATGATGTTCTTGAATTAGCTGAATTAGAGCAGGTATTTAAATAAAATGTTTCTAGGAGATGTATTTATGTGTAAAGAATTAAAAGAAGTATTAAATCAAAAACCATTTTTTGATTGTGTAGGAGGATGTGGTGTTGATTTATCTAATGGAGAAAGTCAATGCATGAGTTCAAATGGAGTTTGGTTTAAATATTGTCCTTTTTGTGGAAAGAAAATTATTAGTAGAAAAACTAAAAATGGTAGTTGGGAATGGTTTGAAGAATAATTCACAATACTACAACAGTGTGAAATATGAATATTTGGTATAGTAAAGAAGGTGAAATGAATGGAGTCAATAAATATAATTCAATGTCCTCATTGTAAACATTTTATAGAGCCTTGGGACTTTATAGATACAGGAGATATGGAGGGTGAATTTGATTTAGAGTGTGAAGAATGTGGAAAAGAATTTTTAGTTAAATTTGAAACTGATATACAATTTAACACAACAACTAAGTAGCTTGTAGATTAGACGAACTGAAGTGAGGTGAAAAGAGTGATTAAAGTACCAGTAAGTATAAAGAATAAGTTGGAAAGTTATTATAAGCATACACAAAAAGCAGAGCAGTTAAGGCGTAAAATTGAAGAATGGGTTAAAGAAAAAGGCATTGATACTGATATTGATAGTGGAGATTTACGTGGAAGTGTTATAACAAATATTATTATTGATACTGGAAATGAAGGAAATGTTGATGAAGCCGTAATGCTTATTGAAAAAGAGTTAAATAGTTGAGGATGGTGATTTATTAATGAAAATAGATAGAAATATTAAAGAATGTCCTTATTGTGGTAGCAAAGAATATTATATTAAACAAAGCTTTAAAGGAAGTTGCAATTATTATATAAGATTTGATGGAAAAGAGATAGAAAATGGGGAAATGCATGACAATACTCAATATAAAAATACAAGCAAATATGCTTGGTGTGCTGAATGTCATAAAAGGTTATTTAAGTTAGAGGATTAGTGAAGAAAGTGGGAATGAGGTGAATTTATGAGAAGAAAATTAGAAAAGTTTTTCAAGTCTCTTGATATAGAAATTAAGTATTTAAACTTAGTAACTAGAGAGCATTATGCTGGCAGAAGTTTTTATAATGACGGAACTTATCAAGAAGAAGTTTACAAATTAACAAAGAGAGATAAAGTGTTTTATTTATATGATAAATGCACTGGTCGACCAATGTTCACATTAGAGAATGAACAACAACAAATGATATTATTAGGATTTTCACAAGATGAATTTATAGGAAGATTTAAAAGAGAAATAAAATTATGAATACTACATCATACTTATAAACTAAGCACTTTGAAGATATTATGCAGAAAGTGAGGGGTAGGATTGAGAAGTATAAATGCAATTATAAGTAAACGTAAAGATAAAAAATTAGAAGAATTAATTAATATAAATGCAAAAGCATATAGCAAAATTGGAGCAGTAAATATTATTGATAAACATACTGTAGCAGTAAATACTGTAGTTGAAGCACTACTTTTAATAAGTAAAAATACAAGATTTGAAAGTGAAGTTGGAGATATTTTAGATACTTGTGAAAAGTATTTGTATACAGATAGAGATGGAAAAAAATTAAAATACGAAGAATAATCTTACGTAATTCTACACACGGATGCAGCTGCATCATCTATGAAAGGAAGATAAAATATGTTGAAAATATTTAGAAAGAAAGATAAATCGGGGAAACATAAACCAATTATAGATAATGAAAATTTGATTTTAGGTTCAACACTTTCAGGAAAAACTCCTATGATTAATGGACTAGACTTATATTTTTTATTACATCTACTTAGTAATACAAAAATAACAATTATAGAGTTAAGTGAAAATACCCAAACATTATATAAAGGTAATGCAAAAAATTATAATTGCGAAAGAGCAAAATATGAAGTAATACAATTTGAAAAAGTATATTATGATAATAGCTATATGATAACAGTAAAAAGTTTAATTTCGTGATGTGAATAGAATATAGTGTATAAATTTGATATTACTTATAGTAAACAATGACGAGAGATTATAACATAGATTGCTAGTAAATATAGTTGGAGTTAAAAGAGTGGTTATAGTATCCTTAAAAAGCCAATTGTTAGTTATCATAGGAGTATTAACTAATTGCATAATAAACATAAATGACATTGTTTATATGTGCTTTAAATGATAATAACATTCTATAAGGAATTATTAGAGATATACACTAGATATGTTTAAAAAGGCGCATGGTTTTTTGCTTAATTATTAAGTATCAAATATACAAAAAAATTAAATTTGAAAAATATAAATACATACTAAAATTAAAATAAGATCATTTTGAAATTTGTTTTTTTAATATAATTGAAATCTATATTTTTGCTATAAATTTAATATATTTTTTGATTTTTTTACTTAAAAATCATAGTTCGCCTTTTTTATAAAATGCGAACTCTTTTCTCTTGTAAATCAAATAAGCCTTTATATAGAGAGGGTTATAATACTTTTTCTGAAAAGAAGTTAATATATAAAAAAAATATAATAAGTAGAAATGCGAACTATTTTTTATTAAAACACGAACTATTAGAAAAATAAAAATTGCACCTATAACTCTGTCTATAAATCAAAATTAGTATTTTTATATAATAAGCCAAAAATCATTTTCTTATTCATGCTTAAGTAAATTTATGATTATTAAGGATCAAAGTCTATAAATAGCAAAAAAAAAGATAGCACTAAAATATTTATTATAAATTAGATAAATATGGTGATAATTAATGTATAATATTAACAAGCGGATAAATATATAGAAAAGAGGTATTATAATTTATGGACAATAAAAAACTGGAGATATTGAATGAACTTAAAGAAAAGTCAAAAGCAGAACCAATTAATTTTATTAATGAATTACATAAAAATAGATTTGTAGAATTAATGAGCGAAGATAATGCAAGAGATAGTGATAATGAAAGAAAAGCTTTTTTCTATATTATTTCTGGAAATGAAGAATTATATATGCAGCGAAATAAGATATATGATTTTAAAAAACATCAGATAGAATTTGAGAACTATGTTGAAGGAAAACTAATGCTAAGTAGTGGAACTAATAGAATGCTTTATTTAGCATATCATTTGTATAATGGATTTAGTTTTAAAAAAATTGATTATGCTAGAAATGATTCTGATTTATCTATTAATGATATTTTTGGAGGACTTGATCTAAATAATTACCAGATCTGCATAAATGCTATAAATATTAGATTTAATAGAATGAATTAAATAGTTAAAAAATTAATTATGAATAGGTATAAACTTTCTACCATAGAGAGCTTATACCTATTTTTAATTCTTCTGAAAATAGTTGACGTACGATTAATCGTACGATATAATATAAGTATGAAATTCTTATATTAATTAGATAAATATGGAGTGAAGTAAATGGACAAAATAGCAGGAATGAATAAATCACTATTTTTAGATTTAGCTTTTTGTATGGCTTTTGAGAAAGAATTTAATCAAGATTTATATAATCTAATGAATAATTTAGAATATAACGATGAAAATTATTGTGATTTTCAAGATGTTATAAATGATAAAGAAATAGAAAAGAAATTAAGTGAATATGCTGATAAAATAAGAAATATTATTAGAAATTTGGATTAATATTAATTGGAACTTTCAACAAATGCAGCTAGATCCATATAGATAAGATATAGAAAGGGGAACAAAATATGATTTTAGGAAAACAAATTAAAACTTTTAAATTTCTAAATAAAAATTGTATTGAAATTGATAAAGAAGTAAATTCTTTTTTAAAGAGTATTACTGATAATGGAGGAAGTATAAAAGAAATAATACCAACAATAAATAATGATGTGAGTATAGTATTAGTCACTATAGTTTATGTCGGTGGAGTATAGGAGTTATAGAGATGATTGATTCAATCGCAATAGGGGTTGGAATGCGGAGTAGTTTTAGCTACACTAGGATTTTTTGAGATTGTAATTTTTTATTACCATTCATTGTTACACATAAGATTAATGAATGTATAAATAAAAGTGAAAATATATATTTAACTAAATTTATGAAAATTGTTAAATATATTTTATTTATAATGTTCACTATTCAAATAATAGTAATAGCTTATCAAATATTTCTATATATTATTAGCAGTTTATCTACCTTCATTTAGTTAATTTATAATACTTCAATATTCAATATAAACAATAATATAAGGAGTTTAGTATGAAAAAGAGACTCAATTTTTTAATTTTATTAACATTAACAGTAGTTATTCTTATTTATTCAATAGCAATAACTATACAGTATTTTAACCTTAATAAAATGTTTACTTTAGTTTCAAATAATTATTTAGATTTGACAAAATTTGAAATGTATAATAATAGAGATCTTTCAGGAAGTGAAGCTAAAATTTTATTAGAGAATTTGGACGATGATGAAATTTCAGTGCTTGTTAAGAATAATGAAGAGTTTATTAATTATGGTGCTTTACTAGTTGGTACTAGAGAAGATAATACTATATATTTATCTGAAGCTAAGTGGGCCTATAATGATCTGTCCAAAACTAATAAATTTAATAAAAATATATCTAATATATATAATAAAGATTCTAATGAATATATTTCTGATTTATATATATATAATTCAAAATTAATTGAAGATGATAAACACAGCATAATTGGAATAGCTCTTGTTCGAATAAATAATAATGATTAAAATGCTACATCATACTTAAAAACTATTAATAAAATTAGGAGTTTAGTGATATGGCAAAAGAAATGGAAGAAAAAAAAGAAAGATTAAAAATGAGAATTGTACGTGATCTTATTTTAATAGTTGCTCTATTAGTAGTAGTTGTTATAATGAGAATTATTAAATAGAAATAAACTAGTATAGCTTTGCTGTACCCAACTTAGAAAGGAAAATTAATATGAGAGAAATAAAGAAAAGTAAAGCTGAAGTTCAACAATTATTAAAAATTGCAAAAGATGATTTGAGAACAGAGAAAGAAAATTTCAGTAAATGCAAAAATATAGAATTGCAAAAATGTTATGCAGAAAACATAAGGAAAATTGAAAAGATAATACAAAAACTTGAAGTAGAAGTGGAAAGATTGCTATAAAAATAATTTTAGGTAAATGTAATAAAAACATTATTACATTTATATCAAAAACAAAAAGCTATGAGGAGTAATTATATATGGTAAAAAAGACCAAAAAAATTACATTTAATGCAGGAGGTACAGGCGCAAAAAGTGGCAGAATAATAATTCCTGCACCATATCTTGAAGTCCTAAATATAACAGATAGTGAACCATATGTAGATATTAGCCTGCAGCAGAATAAAATAGTATTAATGAAAGCAACAGAAGAAGAAAAAACAGATATATGGATTGAATTAAAAAGTTACATACTAGAAAAATTATCTCAGCAAATTGATGATGAAGAAAAATTAATTTATAATAAAATACTTGCAAAGATGGTAGAGCTAGAAATTTAAACAATAATGAAAGAGGCAATACAATGAATAGAGAATATACAAAATCAGATATGAGTATCTCTCAGATAGGTAATAGAATATTAACAAGGAGAAAAGAGCTTAATTTTACACTTCAACAAATAGCTGATAAAGTTGGTGTGGCCAGCTCTACTATCCAATGATATGAAAAGGGATCTATATCAAATTTTAAATTACCTGTTATTGAATCTATTGCTAAAGCACTTAATGTTAATCCAGTATGGTTAATACGAAAAGATGCAAAAAAAGAAACTACAATCAAAGATGAATTTTTTTATGGTAAAAAAGATAAAGAATATGTTGCTAAAAGAGCTACTTTAATTAACTATTTTGAAAAGCTAAATTCTCTTGGTCAAGATGAAGCTATTAAAAGGATTAGTGAACTTACTGAAATAAATATATTAATAGTGCTACTGATGAAATAGCTGCCACTAAAGATAATGTAATTGACATATGTGATGGATAAATGACTAAATATGAAAAACTACTATTAAAAGCTGAAGAGCTTGTAATAAAGAAATAGATTGGGAGGTACATATATGAAAAATAATAAGAATTTAGATTTAGAATTTTTTACAGTAATTTTAGGCGAAGATGGAAAGATAAAATTAAAATTTAGTGATGAAATTAAAAATAGTATACCTGTTGAAAAAATTGAGGCTGAGCTGAAAGAATCAGTTGATGAACATCTTACTCCAATTATAGAAGAACTAGTTACATTACTTATTGATAATGGAATGAAATTTAAATGTGGTGATATGAATGCAGATTAGTGATAACTTAAAGTTAACCTGTAAGGAACATAATATATCTCCATCTGAATTGGCAAATAGAACTTCTTTTTTGTCAAAATAAACTTAGAAAGGAAAGAGTCAATTAATGAGTGATATAGTCCTTAAAGAACTTAATAAACTTATAGATAAAATCGGACCTGAAAAACTTTCTTCTGAAACATTAGATATATTAGTAAAAAATATTTCTTATTCTAATGAAGATGCTAATCATAATGATAATTCTGAAATCTCCAGTACAGAAAAAAAGGCTAAGAAGAGTAACAAGGCAGGTATTGCTACAAGAGCATTGGAAGATGATGAATTTCACCAAATAATTTCATTAATAATGTCTGGATTTGAATACATCAACAATAAAGGTACTACGTCATTTTTTCATCCTAAGCCTCGTATTGCACTAGCATTATCATTACAGGCATCATTAGGATTACGAATTTCTGATATAAAGAATCTTAAAGTAAAGAATTTTCAGAAGGATAAATTAGAGATTCTAGAAAAGAAAACTAATAAGCTTCAATATAGAGATATTGATCCTCAAATCAGTGAAACCGTACGTGATTATGCACTAGAACACAATTTAAGTATTAATGATCCAATTATAGATGTATCTGTTCGCTGGATTCAGAAATGTATACATATTGTAAGCAAGCATTTAGAACTAACTAATATATCTACTCATAGTTTTAGAAAGTATTTTGCTATGTCTGTATATTATAAGACAAATGGCGATATAAACCTATTAAAAAGTTTGCTAAACCATTCAAGCGTTGCTGTAACAGAAATGTACTTAAGGACAAATCAAAAAAAGATGGATGAAATCAGTAGATCTATTAACTTTTTAAGTGATTTTCATAAATCATAATAAGTATCTGCTATTTAACCATAATATATAGAAATGAGGTCAATTATGAATATATTACTCCAAAAATCAATAATAGATATTAAAGAACTAGAAGAACTAAAAAAGAGTAATAACATTACTTATAATTCCAACATTCCTGATATCGACTTAGTTATAACTGATGAAGTTTTATATTTCAAAAATTACAAAGACTACTCTATTAAGTATTCACAATGGTTAGAAAAAGGAAGTCTTGCTTTTGTGGTAAGTGTACTAGAAGATACATTATCAGAATTAAATTCTTATAATTTTTAAGGTTCCTTATGTTAGAATTTGAAGGGAATAGATATCTAAATGATATTAGAAATAGAGTAGATCTAGAAGACTATTACACATACTATAATAAACAGTATTTTGATTCTAAATTAACACCATCTGAGTTTATTACTCTCAGATGGAATAAGACTTTAGGTGTATTAGCTGGAAGGTGTGTTAAAACATATAATAAAACCATTATAGAGCTAAATCCAATTTATCTGAACTTATATCCAGAAGAATTAGATTCAATATTTGTACATGAAATGATTCATCTAATAACTTTAGAGCATGATGAATGTTTTCTAGAAGAAGTCAAAAGAATATCTAAATTAGGACTAGAAATAAACATTAATTGTAAACATAATATAGGACTACTTGATAATGATTAATTGCGTTATTATCAAGTAGCCTAAAACTCGAAAAATTTTTTTACTGTAGGTTTTAAAAAAAGTTTAACCTTTTTGAAAAAACTTCGACCATTTTAAAAAAAGTTTAACTAAAATAAATAGTAAAGTCCTTATAAATAGCTTAATCACGTAGAAATTGAATAGTTTTGATTAAACTTTATTATAAAAATTTTTAGTAGCATTATATAATTAGAGTATATTTTAATCAAACTTTGTTTAAAAAATATAAAATTGTTATTACGATTTTTAGGCATTTACAAAGAACATTTTAAACAAACTTTATTCAAAACCTACATTTACATAGTTACTTTATCTTATATTTAATATCTAAAATTATATATTTGTTCTTTAAATTCTTCCTCACCAACAGAAGCATAGAAGCGCATTGTTGTTGATATGTTCTCGTGGCCAGCCAACTTCTTAGTCGCGTCTAAATCTTTTGTTGCATTATAAAAATGTGTCAAGCAAGTACGTCTTAAAGTATGTGGAGTAACTGGCTTAGTAATATTTGCACGAGCTGCATATTTCTTAACTATATTTTCTATACTCTTTACTGTAATTCTACTTTTAAATTGGGATACAAATAGAGCATTAGTAGAGATATCCTTCATATTTTTGCGTTCATTAATATATTCATTCAGGAATTCAGCTACAACGTCCGGAAAAGGTATTTTATCCTTTTTCTCACCTTTTCTCATTATTTTCATTGTTGAATTAGATATATCAATATCAGTTATATTTAGATTAGATAATTCAGATACTCTAATACCACTGTATAAAAATATAAGCATCAATGCAGTATCTCTTTTTCTATTTCTCTCATATGCTTTTTTACTAAGATCTGTATTAATATTGATTCCTTCCATAAGAACATTCTCCAGTGCTTGTACCTCTTCCTTGGTTAATCTATCTTTTATACCTATATATTTAGATGATTTTTGAGCCACAGTTAGAGTAGGGTTATTTTTTACCAAGTTTCTTTCATACAACTTGTTATAAAGAGATTTTATTGCTGCAAGCTTTCTAGCTTTTCCAGTATCTGAATTTGAATATATCCTGGTTACTGGATATCCTGCTTTATTATAAAATGTTTTTGTATACTTTCCTAAATAACTTAGATAATCATAAATTTCAATGTCTGTTACTGAATTAAGGTCCTCTATACTAATATCCAAAACATCCTTAAAGAATAACTTTTTAGAGCAATATTCCATAAAAGTCAATATATCTGATAGATATGCAATATTAGTTTTTACAGAAGAAGTAGAACTTATTCTTTTAGAATATTCCTTGATGTATCTAGGTAACTTTCCTTCAATTTCTAGTAATAATTCATCATTATTTTTGCTCATACTTATCACATATCCTTTCTTATAAAGTTTAATGTTAATTGCTTTATCAAAATAAAACAATTAACATTAGTTAGAAATATTTTTATAGATAGTTAAAAAGGTATCTATAAGATATATTTTAACACATTTAAGCCTAAGTTTCTATAAAAAAGGCGAACCTATGTACTTTCAGTTTCTTCCAAAAACCTACAAAAAGAAATAAAAATGTATAATCGGTGTTTACAATTCACGTTAAACGGTGTATAATAAGAATATAAAATCACGTTAAACGTGAATTATTTTAGAAAGGATTGATTATATATGAGTGCAAATCCATTTAATTTATTTGATAAAGTAAGTAAAGATGTTACTGTTGAAAAGTTTACTACAAATATATTATATTATGATGAAAAAATAAATAAGTATCGTATATATGATGAAAATAATTTAAAATGGAATAAAATAGAATGTGCTATGTTTCTATCTTTAAATGATATTTTAAATCAAATAATGGCAAAAGAAAAATTATTGCATACACCCCTGATTAAAATTATATCTGAATCTGGTTTATGGGGTGTTATATTTACACCAGAAGAAGATGATTGGATAGTACATGGAGTTACTAAAGGATATGCATAGTGCGAGTAATACTTAAAATGAATATTTGACGAAGTTATGAAGGAGGAAGTTTAAATGATAAAAGCTACCAAAGATTTAATATTAAGTGTATTTAGAAGTTATAAAAAAGAATATCCATTAACAGAACATATATTACTTAACATAGAAGCAGTAGAGAGAATGTTAGAAATAGAGCCTATATTAGAAGATACAAAAGATTGCAACTATTGTTGTGGTGATGTAGATGAAAGAAGTTTATTATTATCAGATGGTAGTGACGGTGTTTATATAAGTGGAAATGGTGAACTTGTTGGGGATGACATTTTCGATTTTGAAGATAAGAAAATAAATTATTGCCCTGTATGCGGGAGAAATTTAAATAAGAAATAATTCGCAATGTGAAGATTGGATGCAGAAAGGTGAGGTGAATAAATGAAGAATCAAGAATATAGTAGTTGTTTTCCTTTAGAACGATTAGAAAAGGGAGATACAGCAATTATCAGAGTTAGATATCTTGGGGTTGCGAGAGAAAAAGATTTAAAAAAATATAAAGATGTTCCTGATGGAGAATACGAAGCAATTTATGTCGGGAATGGTAGATTAGAGTGTAAAGAATATCCTGTTTTAAGTGGAAAATACAATTGGTGGCATGGCGATAAATGGGGATGTACTTATGGTATTTATGCTGATGAAATGGAGGAATTGAAATGTCAAGATTAGATAAAAAAGAAGTATTACCTACATTAGAAAATTTATTTAAAAAAATAGAAAAGGGTGAAATAGAAGTTTTTGCATGTGAAAAAGATGCACTAAAGCAAGTTATAGAGCAATATGAAACAAAAGAACGTCCTATGAGTGCATATTTTGATTTAGAGAACTGGCTATATAACGAAGGTGGCAAGGATAAACCAGTTGAAATTAAATCTGCTATTGTATGGGGCGGACTATGGATAATAGAAAAAATGGGATGTATTGATTGGAATGGTATGAGAGAAATGTATGGAGAGTTTATGAGCAAACAAATGAATTTGCGATAGTACGTCATACTTCAATATTGAGAAAAAGGAGTTTATTAAAACATGAATTTAGAAAAAGGATTTAAAGAAAAAGAACAGATATTGAGAGAATATTTAAATGAAGAAAAAATAGATATAGATGTTGTAGATCCTGAAGGAGAATATACAAAGTTAGTAGAAATGCTAGGTGGAAAAATAGTTAATATTGATTCTTCAAAAAGTAAATTAGGATGGATTAATCCAGTTACTAGCGAATCTAGTCATACAGAAAAATTAAGGAAGAGAGCTAAGAAAGCAATTAAATCAAGAAAATATAGAAAGGCTTATAGGTTATTAAGAAAAGTTAAGAATTAACATTGTGCACTATGAAGATTTTGTGTAGAAAAGAAAGGGTGGTAATTATGCCAAGAATAACAATTAGTGATAAAGCTGATAGAAATTTAGAATGTTTAGTTGATGAAAGATTAGAAAAACTAAATAAAACTGTTGGTTATCGCAAATATAATGAATTTAAGCGATTATATTTAGAAAATCTTATTCAGGCAAAGGTTGATGAATGGCAAAAAGAACAAGATAGAATTGTAGAAGAAAGATATAAAAAATAACACACAATACGGAGCTATTCCAGTAGCTCCAATAATGTGAATTGGACGAACTAAAGTGAGGTGAAATAAATGTTAAAAGTATTAAATCCTAATAAAGATTATATTTTTGATAAAGAAACAGCTTTAGCAAATGATGAACATTTAAAGGCAAATTATGAGAGTGGCAATGCTACTTATTGGGTGAATTATTGTAACGGAAAAAGAGTTATAGATATAGATGTCACAGGAGGTTTTATATGGGATGAAAAAGGAATAGATTCTTATTGCATAGAGCCTAAGTGGTGTAAAGAAATATTTGAAGAATATTTTAAAGTAAAAGCAAAAGAAAAAATAATAGACCAATTTGATAATGCTAGAGTGATTACTGATGATGAATATAATCTTATTCATGAAGATGATGAAACATATACAATTATTGATGAATTAGGTGAAACTATTCGATTAGGAAAAGAACATTTTTATTATGTTTCAGAAGAATAATTCTACGTAATGCTTATAAAAGACGAAGTAAAGTGGAGGTAAGATATGAAAAAATTAGACTTTGATTTTAATTTTGATGAACCAGACAATCTGAAAAAATTTAAATCTATAGTAAACATTATAGCAATTGTGATACTGGCTACAATTGCTATAATATATTTACTATTTCAGCTTGATATTTAAGCTTAGAAGGGGTGAGGATAAATGGATAAAGAAATTTTAAAATGTAATTGTGGTAGAAGTTATAAATTTGATGAAAGTAAAATAATTGGACATTGTGATTATTGTATAGAAGTATGCAAGAAATGTGGCAGGCAATTAGATATAGAAGAATATAAGGAGTATTATGGAAAGTGCTATGTTTGTAGATATGAAGATTATATTAAAGACTTAGATTTATATAACATAAGTGGAATTGATAATAAAATTTTAAATAACTCAGGAGAAGTAATTGGAACTACTATTAATTCTCATTATACAGAAGGTATTGTGAAATCCCTTAATATCTATAATGAATGCTTAGATGTTTTGGATATAGTAAGAAATTCTATTAATGACAATGAACTTAAATCAAAGATTACTAATTTATTGGATCAAGCGATTAATCTTTAATAAAGGGAAATAGGAAGTAATGTGAAATTTTTAGAAGAAAAAAACAAAGCCAAATAAAAAAAGGAGTTGTACTTATGGACAATGATAAAAATGTAGTTAATATAGAATCTAATCAATTGCTAGAAACTACGAAACTAAAGATAAATATAAAATGTTTTTTAATATTATTAAGTTGTGTTGGAATAATTTATATATCAAACCTACTTAATATAGACTGGTTAAAAAATGATTATTACTCTCTAAATGATGCAGCCATATTATTTTTAAAAGATATGTTCTCTTTTAAGATTGGAAGTGGATATTCAATTTTGATTAAATCATTATTTAGAGCTTTTACTGCAACATATATTGTTTTATTTGGAGTAGTATCTATTATTGAAGAAACTATATGTATTGGGGTTATTGCGTATGAAAAGATAAAATCAAAAAAATATAAACATATTATATATACGATTGGAATGATTATTCTTTTAGGAATATTAACTTATGCCTATGTAATACAAGTATATCCATTTTTAATTATTATAAAAGAATTTATTAAAATTGTAGTTATAATATTTGTCGCTATAATACCTATTGCTTTATATTTTGGACTTTTACATTCTTTTTGGAAATGAAAGGTAATAAATATGGTACTTGTGGGTGTGGAATGTCTTATGATATAAATATCTAAATCTACAGAATACTTCAAAAGTCATCAACATAAAAATGAAAATATAAGTTCTAATTTATTTCTGATTAAACAAATATTATTTGGCAAAGGAGAGAAAAATTCTTAAATTATTATAAATCAGTTGATCCGGAGGTTCTATAATGACATTTTCAATTTCAAAAACCGAAATAGAAAATATTAATACTTTAGTTTTTGAACCAGATAAGCTAAAGAATGTATTTGATATAAAAAAAAAATATTTTAGCCTATGGAAACCTAGAAAAATTTGATGGATATATTTCTGCTATTTTTCCAGAAAATCATTATAAATTACTAAATGAATTAGTAAACGAATTATCATTATTAAGTTATGAAGAACAATGTGAAATTATATTATTATTCTTTAATAATACAAGCAAACTTAAAAATAAAAATATAAACTATCTAATAAACGTTATTTTGCTACATAAATTAAATAAACAATTAAATCGTTATATGTTAAATTAATTATTAAACCATACTTCAACTTGCAGTAAAGTTACAATATTTTTTAACTTTTCTAAATTAATCAATATTACTATAATATCTGAACTATTTAAAGAAATTTATATCTATAGTAATGAAGATATATGAATCGTATAATAGAATTGATTTAGAGTTAAGAGCTACTAATAGAAACAATTTATGAATAAACTTAATGAAATTGTGGTAATACATTAGAATCTTTGAAAACTCTCAACAATAAATACATGACTAAAGGTAGGAATGAAAGATGAATTATTCAGGATTACAAATTTTAAACTCAATAGAATTACAAAATTTATTTATATCTAATAAAGCTAGAGTATTAGAAATTATTGATAACAATATTGATATTACTAATAAATTAGGTGATAATATCCATATATCAAAAGTAAATGATAGTTTATTCCTTGCTGGAGAACTCCAATCTGAAATTATAACTCCAGAAATGACTATCACATTTTCAGATTTAGAATTAACAGTTGACTCAGAATTATATCATGTTTATACTTCAACAGAGGCAGCTAAGTTATGGGATAAAGATGAAAGTACAGTTCGTAGAGCTATTATGAATGAACGTTTTGTACAAGGGGTAGATTATAGAAAAGCTGGTCGTATTTCATTAATTACAAAAGATGCAATGATTAGAGTATTTGGTCCACCAGAGAATAAACATATCAAATAAGTAGTCATTGAATAACAATTTAAAATATTAAATTTATAAAATAAACATAGGTGGTTGAACATATGATAGGTAAAATTCAAAGATATTTTTCAGAAAAAGGTTATGGATTTATAAAAGATGAAAATGGTGATAACAGATTCTTTCATATATCTAATATTAGATCCACAAATGATATCACTGTTGGAAGTACTGTAGAATTTACTCCTAATAAGAATAATAAAGGATTGATTGCAGAAAGTATAATTATTAAGAAAGTCAATACTCCAAAGTTCATTGTATTAGATGATGTTAGGATAAAGCTAAATAATATAAAAAATTATGGAATTGATTATCGTGATGATGTAAAAGTTGAAAAAAAGTTAGTTCCGATGACCAAAAAGCAAAAAGTAATAAATAAAGTAATAGGCGTTCCTCTTGGGATTACAGAATTTATAAGTGGAATAAATGAAAGTACTCCAGGTTATGGATTAAAGGATCTATTTAACAGTCTAACTGCAGATTCATATGTAGAAAAGACAGAAAAAAAAATCAAATATAAAGTTCTTTATATAACAACTTATCAAGGTGACAATTATAGATTTGATGGAGAATTTGTTTCTTTTAGTATAGAAGAAAAAGTAAAGCAGCTCGATGAATATTTTGGCAATATATAAAGAGCTATTATTCCAAGGTTGCCACCTAAGTTATAATTGCAAGAAAGGATGGTAGTGGGCTTTAATCTCACAATTAATTAAATGAAATTAAAAGAATTAACTATATTAGTAAAATTAAAAAAAGAAATAAAGTATCAAGATGTTCCTGAAGCATTATCTAAAGTTATTAATTCATGCTTTTTAGGGAATGAAAAATTTGAGGAATTTCACAAATCCAATAAATATAAGAATTACTGTTATTCAGGCTTATTCCCAGTGGATAAAGTAGGAATATTCTTTGCTCATGAGCTATATTCGTTTAAATTTAGAACATTAGATTTTGAAATTGCAGAAGTAGTTACTAATGGACTAATAAATAAGGTTAATGATTTCTTTGTTGTATTAAATATAGATCATACTATTAAAACGCAATTAGGAAGTATAGATTCACTTTATACAGTTACTCCTACTGTTGCTGTTATAGATGGTAGAAAAAATTGGATTCCTGAATCTAAAAATATAAATAGTGACGAGAATAAGGCATTTATTAAAGGAAGAATAATAAAAAACACTACTAATAAATTCAAAAACTTTATGGGCCTTAATATTGATGAATATGACTTTATAGAAGATGTACATATTTTAAACAATATTCCTATTGTCTTTAATTATAAAGGCGGTAAAATACTATCCAATAAATTAAAAGTATATATAAAGCAAGATAACTTTTCACAAGAACTAGCCTTTATGTTATTAGCAACAGGTATCCTTGAAAAGAATTCTTTATCATTCGGATTTTGTACTATAGGAAAGGTGAAACATGTTAGAGCTGATTAATGAAATAAAGAAAATAAGAGCTGAATATGGAGAGCAAGTATTTATAGATAATATGAACTTAAATAGCGGATATTACTTAAAGTTAACTGATAAAAACATTACTGAAAGTGATTTTTTTAGAATTAATGGTAAATTTGAATCTGATGATCCAGCAGATATTACACAATATAATTGGTTTAAAATCAGAGCATATTATAATTGCTTACTGAACAATACAGCTAATAAATGCGTCGCTGGAGCCAAAACTAAAAAGAAAATTCTATCCGTTGTACCATTTGCATTAACATTTAAATTTCAAAATTTATTCTTAAATGATTTTGATACATATATAAAATCATATTTAGAAGAAATTAAAGCATATGCTGATGGTGAACTAGATGAATTATATTACTATTCTATATTTTTAGATAAAATCAAAGAATTACGCTTGCTACTTAAATATAATGAAAATATAAAGTTGAAGGATACAGATAGTTTATTTCTTTATTTAGATGAAGATGTACAATTATACAAAGAATTTTACAACATATATTTAAAAAGACGTTTGTTCTTAAGTGAAGATAGCTGCATCAATATTGATGGTGAGAAACTAGGTTTACTAAGCTATAGCATGTCTTTTTTAAGGCATTTATAAAGAACATTTTAAACAAACTTTATTCAAAATCTACATGTGCATTTATAAATAAACCAACAACGGCTTAAATACTTTTAAAAGAAAGAGGCAATAGCACAATATAAATGATACTATTGCCTCTAAGCTGTCCACTGATAAATTACTATAAATGTTACTTTATAGTAATTTTATCCAAACAGTTATTATTATACTTCAGATTTGTCCTATTATGATATAATTATAATAAAAAGGAGATTTAGATTAAAACTTTATAGTAGTAAAGCCAAGATCTTATTTAATTTATGAAAAAAAATATTTATTTTATTATTTTAATTGTTATAAGCTGTTTTTTAATTTCTTGTGATTCATATAAGCAGGTATCTGATATTTCTAAAACTGAGTATTTTGTAAAAAATGAAGAACGTCAATTTGACAGTATTTCTGATACATTTTCTTTTAATAACTTTATAAGTATTAATAGTGCAGGTAATTGTTTTGGTATAGTTATGACTGAAAAATGTATTTTTGAAAAAAATATTAATCAATATTATAATGGAAACATTTCTCTCAATATAGTTCCAATTGATTATGACCTTGATAGCGAATGGTTTAATAATAAACAATTAGATTTTGATAAAATTCCTGATAATAATGATGTAAAAGATATTGTCGCATGCATTAATTATTTTCAGACCAATCAAAATGATTTATATATAGAGAGACAATTAACTCCAGAAGAGATAATTAATAAGTTAAAAGAAAATTCACTTGTTATTTTGATTCTAAGGTCTACTAACAAAGAAAGTCATGCTGTTTTAGCATATGGTTATAATATAAATAATGATAAAAAAGAAATACAAATATACATAAGTGATCCTAATAAAAGAAAAAATCTCACTAATGAATTAACGAACTGCATCAATATTAAATATGAAAATAATAGTTGGATTTATTCTTATGAAGATACGTCTGATTTGAATTTATCTATGGCATCATTAAAGAATTAATTAATAACCCCACTATCATATCCATCTCTGTAAATACAACAAAGGTTATATAAAAAATATTTTATAGTAATTTATTGAATTATAAATTTAACTATTTTATAAAAGTTTATTATACATTGTAACTATATAAATACTTGTTTTTAGCTATATATACAAAAAGTGTTACGTTATAAGTATAACATAACACTTTTTTATTGTTTCTCCTTTTAATGATTTACTTTAGAATAATCCTGTGCTTCATCTTGGGTTAAGAAATACATTTGTTGTAATTTTATTTTTTTATCATTTTCTGCTTTTATATTAAATTTTATCACTTCATTTTCAATTTGATCTATACTAGTAATAATATAATTTGATATTCTAGTAAATGAAAATACTTCAAATGCTTGGCCTAATAAATTGTATGTTTTATTTTCAAAAAATTCAATATTCATTCCAGGTTTATTTAGCATTTCTTCAAGATTTACAGTTTTAGTTACCTGTGCAGTAAAATTTTGAACACAGTCGTAATGAATTATTTCTTTTTTTTCAACTAATGCGTCATATAAATCTAATAACTGAGTATATTCATCTTCATTTAAGTCTTTAGAAGGATTAAATTTAAAATCAAATAATTGCTCTAATCTTTTTACCTTATTCCAAATTTCAATTCCTGAATTAATCCACTCTTTATTATAATTAGAATTATTTAATTCTGGCATCTTTGAATCATCAATTATAATATTAGCAGTCATAAAAGCCTTATATAATTCCAAAGAATCTATTAGCATATCTACAGATTTAGCTTCGTCTATATTTAAATCAATATTAATATCTACATCAAATTTTTCATCATTATTGTCATTTTCATGAAAATATAACTTAATATCTAGTGACTTGAAATCATCATTTGAAAATAGCATAGTATCCATTGAATTATAGGGTTTTCTACTAAAACTGATTTTGAATTTTTTACCACCAATAATCTGAATTGGTATTTCTTTAGCGGGTAGAAATTTTTGAGGTACAAGTAAGACTTTTTTCCCATTTTTTAATTCATCTGTATTAAATTGACTAGCTTTCATATCATATGACTTACCATTAACAAGTAATTTAAAATCTTCTACTTCTACTGGTGTCTGAGTTCTATATAGATATTCAAAAATACATTCTAATTCTTTTGGAGCATTACCTAATGCATCCAAAATTTTTTTATCAATTAATACATTTGCTTTGTATTGTACATCTTTTTCATATTCTGAACTTACTGGTTCTAACATGCAAATATTATCTTTATTTACGTATTTATAGCCTTTAGGTAAATCCTTTATCGAATTTATCGCAGAAACTATGGATTCAGGCATTTTTAAGTTTTCTTTTTCTTTAAATATCTTATCAAAATCGCTATACATACTAAATGTCCTCCTTTAAATTGTCCATTTGAACAATTTTTGTTGCTAAGAAATATTTATCATTCTTAGGGATATCTAGTTCGTTAAAAATAAATTCCAATATATCTTTACAATCTTTCTCAGTTGGAACAATTAAATAGCGTATATCCTTTATTTGGAAATGTAGCCATAGTCCTTTATGTTGTTTTATTACTTCATTATAATATTCTAAATTATAAATTACAGCCTTAGTTTCAATTTGAGATAATATTAATGGAATATCTATATCATCAGAGAAATATGGTACATAACGCCATTCACATTCATCTTGAAACAAAGTTTCTTCTACTTTATCTTTTCTATCCATTTTACCTATTATTGGTTTAGTAAATAATAAATCCGAAACTATATAATCCTTAATAGTTTTAGCTTTTCCTGATAAAGCAATTTCTTTAGCAACCTTAAATGATGATACAAAATCTTTTAATAATTGTGAATTCTGATTTACATATTTAATTGGTTGTAGTTTATTTTTAATTCCCCAATTAGCTTTATCCAAGCCTATACTATATGCCCCATAATTTTTAATGTGATAATGCAATTTTGATAATGGTATATCACAAAAACAAGTCATAGGGAATATAAGTTTAGTTATATCTTCTATTTTAAGATAATCAACATATTCAGGATAATATCTTGGTGCTATTGCCATATATTTCAATGCAGATTTTAAATAATCTAATTCTCTCATACAATTAAATAAGGCATGTGCACTTTGTTTCCATGGATATTGTTTGCATTCATAAGATTTTACTGTTATATTTTCAGAATCCATTTTCCACCTCCCATCAATATCTAATATCTTTTGATAATTATATCAAAATTTAATGCAAATTCACAATATCTATTTTATTTATCTCCATTCTCTTGAAAAAGCATTTTATCTAAAATTTTATTTATATCTTCATTTGTTATTTTCTTTGCACTTTCTTTATATAACTTTTTATCAACACCTTCTTCTATAGGTATACTTATACTTATAGAAGACTCATCGTTATCAAAAGGTTTCTCCTTGTGATTTTCTTTTATATATATATCTAATATTTTTAACAACAGATCTCTTCTAAAGATCCTCTTTTGGGCTGTTATATATGCTATTTTTTCATATGTTTGTGAGTCGACACATATATGTATCATTCCATTACTGCTCCCTTCTTAATCAATATACATCATTTATATTTATATCAAATTTTATATCAATATCTTTTAATAATTTATAAATTCTATCTTTTAATTCTAATTTAGATATTATATCAAGTTCCTGCTTTGTATCTATAACTATACTGACATTATTATATTGGGAAGGTTTAACCTCATTTAAATTTATATTAAGAATATCAACTTCATCTTGTAATTCTAAAATTACTTTATTTTTAATCATTTCTGTATCCACATTATCTTGGAAACATATATCAATGCTATATATATTTTTCGTTTTTATCATTAGATTCAGATCTTCTATCTTAATAGGATTTTCTGAATTTTTCTTTTCCCAATAATCTACTATTTTATTTATTATCATAAAACTATCAACCTCATTTAGTTTTTTTAATTTCCATCTCAATCTATCTACATTTACTAACAATATTTTATTATTATTTTCTAATGATTTTTCAAATAATTCTATAAGTTGTAAGTTTAAATTACTACTATAAATTATATTTTTGTAAAAATTTTCTAAAGCACTAATTAAAAAATTTATTTCATTGTATGTAAAGTATTGTTTCAATTTTCTTTCAGATGATAGATATATAATATTTAAGAGTTCTATACACCCTTCAACTTTACTTGTTGTTGTTTTATAAGCATTACTATTCATTAATTTTGATAAGTTATTCAATGTATCTTTATTAAATCTTATTGAAATTGAATCTGTTTTTGCCATTATTCCCACTCCTTATATCTATTATATTAATATCATAGTACAATATATTAATATTTGCACTACAATTTTAAAAAATTGTAATACACTTTTTGATATTATTGCATAAAAAGGCAAGTAGACTATATATCACATCTACTTGCCTTTTATACCAAATCTATACTCATATTTTGTTTTTTATGAATAAATCTATTTCGCTTCTCTTTTTATTAAATAGAAATATTGAATTTCACCATATATACATAAAATTCTTTAAATATTCATTATTAGACTTTTACCCTTTTTTAATAGAAATGTTAGAAGTCCTTGAATTATTGGGATTAAAGCAACTACTAGGATAAAATCTAATATTTTTATACCTAAATAAGCACATGAGCCAATAAATGATAAAAATACTTTGCTTGATTTAGCTGCAACACTTATTTTTTCTATATTAAATATATAAGATGCCAAGTGTGCTCCTAATTTATCAGCTAATAGTACCATAAGAGCAATGCCACAAAGAATATCTAAATATATCATTACTCTCAATAATATATTTACAAATATATTATTACGCCTATCTGCATGTGACCAATATATAGGTATTAGTATTGTAAATCCTAATATTAATAACATTAAAATATTGGTTTTATCTATACACATATTCAAAATATATTGTTCTATCTTTGGCAGTTTAATAATCACATATATTAATAATGCAATATAACATAGTAATCCTGCTCCACTTTCAGAAGTTTCTTTTTTACTATTGGCTATACAATCAAATATAATTACTCCAAATAAAAATCCCATTACATTCATCCCCCTTCTACTTTCTATTTTTTATTACCATACAACATATACATTGCACTTTTAGCTATAAGCCATGTATTCCCGCTTTTTCTGTAATGAACATTTTCTATTAGCTTATCTGTATTAATTACTTTTCTCAATGCACTATCTGTAATTCCCCATAGTTGTGCTGCTTCAGAGAAAGTCATTACATTATTGAGGAATTCTTGACTATTAATAAACACTTCTATAGCCAATATTATAATATTATCCAAGTAGCATCTAATCCCATATGATACATTCTCAATACCCGGATCTATTTTTATTTCATACTTATTTAAATCATATTCTTTATTAGCTGGTACTTCCTTTTTATCCATATCTGATAAATCTAAAGTTATAATTCCTTTATTGTTACTTAATATTTTATACTTAGAGTTTAAATAATTACTTTTATAAACAAAGCAATAATCTCCAGCTTTTATTCTATTTATAAATTCATTCATCCTATTCCTCCAATTAATTAATATGTATATAACTATATTATATCACGAATTAAGGAAAAATAAATATTTTTTTCACGATTTAAAGAAAAACTCTACTTTATAACAAAGTAGAGTTTTTAAATTAAATTTTAATATTGATTACCAGTTCATTGTAATGCTTGAACCACCAACATCATATAATCCCCCATATTGATTATCTGGAGTTTTATAGTACTCATTAATTTCTTGACTATATGTAGATTCATTTTCTACAGCCTGTCCTTGTTCTTGATTTTGAGATTTTGTTTCTATTTTTTCTGACACAGAACTATTCTTTTTACCAGAAGATAAGAAGTTTACTTTGTATGCCACAATTTCTAAAACAAATCTTTTTTCTCCAGTGCTGCTTTCATATGTCCTGGAAGATAATCTTCCTTCAACACTTACAAGACTTCCTTTGGACATATATTTAGCAAAACTTTCTGCTTGTTTACCCCAAATAACGACTGGAATAAAATCAGCTTCATCTTTTTTTGTTCTAGGTACAGCAATAGTTGTATTTACAACACTCTTCTCTCCTACTGTCTTTAGTTCTGGATCTTTAGTAACTCTTCCTTCAAAAACACTTTTATTTATCATTAATTTTTCCCCCTTAAATAGTGATTCTCTGCTGATATAATTTGCTTATTACCGTTTTCGTATATAAAAATACGATTATCCAGCTTATAAGCATAATAAGTTATATAGTCATTTACTATACACTCTACTAGCTCCATGAAATCCCTACTTTCTATTAATTTTTAGCTAGTTTGAAGAAAATAAAAAAATCTAAGAAAATTAAATTTTCTTAGATTTCATATACATTCGTACAAACTATACGATTAAGTTTTCTTTTATGTCTATCATTAAGACAATTAGTTAAATATCGCTATTATAAATATATATAATAGCTAAAAAATTTAAATGGATTACATTTAAATTATATTATATACTAAAATTTATGTCAATATTGTTTGTTATTTTAGATATAGTTTAATAATTGTTATAAAAATAAAAGATACTCATGTTTTTTATTATCAAGAGTATCTTTTAAAATTATTTACTTTTCTCTATTAACTGCCTTAATATTTTTTTGAGTTAAAATAATTTACTTAGTTTTTCTTTAAATACAAAAATAGAGCTTAAAGTATAACTGCAAATTATCTTACCATCTACTATTAATTCATTTAGATCACTTTGAGGTACTTTAACTACCTTACACAACTCTTTATCAAAGCGATCATAATGCACAAAATCATCTTCTTCCTCAACTAGAAGTGCATACATTTTTACACTATTGGCCATTAAGCCAGTATCTGGTTGAACATTGCCTAAAAAATCTAGTTTTGTAGCTTTCATTCCTGTTTCTTCAAGTAATTCTCTTAAAGCCCCAGTTTCAAATTCTTCATCATTTTCTACAAAACCTCTTGATACCTCATAATATGAGCCTACATTTGCTCTCCATTTATGTAGCATGTATATGTTCCCCTCTTTATCATATGGTACTGTTACTACACCTCTCTTTTTTACCATTAAAAATGGATAATTGGGATTTATCATTTTTATATCTAGAAATTCATTAGAATATAAAATATCATTTTGTTCTTGCATTTATTAATTCTTCTAACTCTATTAATTTACTTTTTGAACTCTACTTATATGAAATGCTGTATGCATATTGGCAAAAATAACATTTAAAGTTTGCCCATCATTATATATGCTGTGGATCTGACCTATATATTTTTCACCTGCATATTCAACATAAACTTCATCTGCAATTTTAAAATCTTCTGACTGATAGTTATCTCTACTACTATCTGTTTCAGTATTGACCTTAGATACATTATTTTTTTCTAATTCATCTAATATATCAAATAGAGAAAAACTTGTTATTTTCTTATTCATGTGTTACCTCCTAGAGTATTAAAATAGAAATCTTGTAAGTACTTCTCCTGCAACTGTAATTGCACACCCATCTTCATCAAATGTAACTACATCATGAATATTCAGATATACTACTTCATCTTTTAATTGAGATAAAAGTAAGTTATCTTGCATATCTTCATATTCAACAAAATATATTTCATTATCAGATTGTAGACAAGCTTCTATAATACTTTGTAGGTAGCTACTGCATACAGTTATAATATTTTTCTTTGCGTATTTTTCATTTAGCTTTTTATACTTATTACATAAAAATTGAATTCTGCTTTCATCACCAATATGTTTTTCGTCAATTATATCATAGCCTGTACAACCATTTACATCATAAGATAACCAGCAAGTATTATTTGCATAAGTAGTTTCAAATATATTATTAATTTTTATTCTTTCCATAGTCTTTGACCTCTTTCATTAATTTTTAGATACTTGTTTAAGTATTGAAATATTAATTTTTTGAACTTTGTTTATTTAATACAATCTCTTAACGAAGCTTTTACTATGCTATTTAGCATAATTTTAAAATCCTGCATATGTTCATCATCAAATTTATCTATATCATATTTATTGTTATAGAATTCTTTGTTGTAATATTTAACTAAATTTAATATAATTTTATCTTCTTCGTCAGATTCTACTTTCTCTACTCGTTCAATCAGCTTATATTCTTCTCTAATTATTAAATCATTTATAGAAATACCAAGAGCCTCTGCTATTTTACTTAATGTTTCAAGCTTTGGGTTTCTTTTATTAGTTTCATAATATTTTATAGCTGATTCAGATAACCCTGATTTTTCTGCTAAATCTTTTTGAGTTATATTAATAATTTCCCTATATTCTTTTATCTTATCGCCTATTGACACATTTTCATCTATCATATTATTTTCTATATTATTAATTAAATCGTTTATAGTAACACCAAGAGCATCTGCTATGCTTTTTAATATTTTAAGATTTGGAGTTCTTTCATTACTTTCATATCTAGATACAGTTGATTCAGTCACTCCAATTTTTTGAGCTAAATCTTTTCTAGTAAAATTCATAAGCAATCTATATTTTTTTATATTATTTCCTAATATAATATTTATGCTCATTAATTTACCCTTTCTGTTACTTCCAATATTTCTTTTTAAATGCAATTTTTTTATAGATAATACTTCATTATATAAAGAACGTATCCTTTCTTCATGACCTTCATCATCTATATTTTTCAACCAATCTAAAATTACATCCTCTTCATTATTAGATAACAAGCTATAAATTTCTTCGATATGATCTTCACGTGTATCATACTTATCTTTATAATCATATACATCATAATCATAATCAAATGTATCAATTTTGACTGCTAATTCTAATATTTTTTCATTATTCATTATCATAATTGGACCTCCAAATTAATTAATTTAAAATAAAATGTTAGCTGAAGCGCAGCTAACATTTTAAATTGTTTATTAATTTTTTAACTTATCACGTATGAATTTTATTTTTCTTTCGTATGAAAGATTGTTGAATTCTTCAAGTGATAAAGAACCATACACTTCTTCTGATTCAGAAGACAAATGTAATATTAAAATATTGTCATATTCACCGAGAATTACTTCAACACAAGAATATTTCATGGTGCTATATAATTTGACAGCTTGATTTATTTCAGAAAGTATATTATAAATATCTTTACAAACTTTCGTTGAATAAGTACAGCTTTCACCATTGCATCTGTCTTGAAGAGTTTCCCAATACTTAATTTCTGCACGTAAGTTAATTATTGTACCCATATCAGAAACCACCTATTAATTATTTAATACTGACTCTATCAGTATCGAACTTAACAAAATTCTTTTTTATTTTGCCAAGACTTATTAAATTATTAATCATAGTAAATACTACAGTAGCACTCATAACATTTACTACAAAATTTTGTGGATGCTCTTGAATTTGAGAGCAACTAAATTCATTTTCTTTTTTCACTTCAGGATCAAGTATTTGAGGGTATATATCCCCTACAGGCGGAAACACAACTTTATTATCTTGTTTTCCTCCTAATACTGTTTGCCCTACTCTATTATCTCCATCACCATTGCCTGTATCTATATAGACAAGTGAAGGTACTCTTTTATCATAGAAAGCTTCATGCATATGTTTCCTTGCAGTATTGTTGTCTACAGCACCAACAAGTACAACATCATTCCTGCAGCTCCCTATTAAATCAATTAATTCTTCACTACTAGTTATATACTTATCTATATAACTAATGTCAATTCCCAGCTTTGAGTATCTATTGGAAAGTACTCTAGCCTTATATTCTCCTACATCCTTAATGGTAAACTTTTGATTTCTGAAGTTCTTTTCTTCTACTTTATCTCCATCTACCAATATAATGTTTTTAATTTTTCTCTCTGAGATTGCATATTGAGATAATAATGCAATTAAATTACTTCCAGTTCCACCACAGCCAACTACTATTATTGTATACATCTTTTAATACCTTAACCTTTCGCATGAAATTTTCCTGTTGCTACTAAATATCCAACACTTTTATCTGCATTCGGTACTAGATGCCAGCTTATTCCTTGTGATAGTTCTTGGTATTGAAATTCGTTAACTATTCGGTCCTTTATTTCATCTAATTTAATTGCTTCAACCTCAGTCTCACCTTCTATAACAATTAGTTCTAAACCATAAGCTTTAACTATTATTTTAGGATATTTTTTTAAATCATCCTCAATTTTTTTATTAGGATCAAATTTAGGTTTATTTTCATTTGCTTTAGAAGTTTTTACTTTACTTGTAGATTTTTCAGAAGAAGTTTTTTGTTTTTGTTCATTTTTCTTTTCTTCTTCTAATTTCTTTTCTCTAATTTTTTGTTGTTCTGCTTCAAAATCCTTAGTTACGTCTGCATACATTTCAAATAAATTCATTTTCCATTCCTTCTTTCAATTAATTTTGGGCTAAGAGCTGTATAAACTCTTAGAAATGTGTTAATATATAGATATAGAGAGGCCGAGATAGTCTCTTAAAGACTAATTAATTTTTTTTAAGAAGTAGTATTCCCGTACTACTTCTTCTTGTTGTTGCGCTTTTTTGCATTCACTTCTATATCTTTATCCTTAATCTGAATTTGATACCCACAAAAAATTGCAAATATAAATCCTAAAAATATAGCTATTATGGCAAGACACTGAATGAATTCACTCATGCCAATCCCCTCCTTATATTTTATTAGACTACCTCGACCATGTAAGTCTTTATATAAGAAAGAGCATAAGTAAAACAACAAAATTATCTCTATATTTTTATAAACAATCAAAAAGATTGAATATAAGCTTTTAAATTTTCATAAAAAAAATCCCTAAGAAAATTAAAAATTAATTATCTTAGAGATTTTAAAACATATTAATTATCATCTATATTACTATAGATTATTAAAACTATTATGTTTTTATATTATCATATACTTTTTATTATTTCAATTAATTTTTATAGTTGCTCAAACCATTGAGAGTATTGTGTAATGTTATTTTCTATCAACAATTCATCATCAAAGTCTTTATCAACTAATGATTTTATTAATTCTTCACATTCCATACACTTGCTATTATTAGTTGCCCTATAATGATCCAGATTGTTCGGCATACTCATGAATTGATAAGGCACATTAAATAATTTTCTTAAATTATTATCTTCTATACCTTCTTCAAACGTATTTCTTCCTAAACAAACAATTCCATTATTTCCACTAACATTAGTAAATGGATACCTAAACAACCTTGTCCCACTTACTATATCAGTATCTTTAGTTGCAACAACATATAATTTGCTTAGTTTATTATTTACTACATGTACAGCATACAATAAGTTTGGAACTCCAACATTATCATAAAATCTGTTAAAGAATTGTATAGGTGTATTATGCCTTTCCTGGAATAATACATATACAGTTGAGTTATTGCTATATTTCTTTGATTGAATTAGCCTAACCCCTCTAATATTCCTAAATATTGGTGATACTTCTTGTCCTAAACTTTGTCCTGAAAGACTAGCTGTAATACTAGAAACAAAGTCTTCAATCCTTATTAATTTTTCTTTCTTTCGACCTCCATCTAGTACTTTAACTACATTTACACATTTAGAACCTTCTATTAATTCTATATAAGTTTTCATAATTTTTCTTACCTCTTTCTTATTAATTTTTCGCTAGGAATATCCTAGAATTATGTTAATTTTCTACATTAAAATAATTGTTAACATTGCTATAAAGGTATATCCAATCCTATCATAGAATTGTGCATCTGATATATTTATATATGTGTTACCATTTTCTACATATGCCTCAGATGCTACCCCACATTCATCTGTTTTAAAACAGTTATTTAATGCTATTAAATCAAAATCATTCATTACATATCCTTCTAATGCAAATGAAGTACAATTGTCTTGAAAAAGAGAGTAATAGTCTTCACTTCCTAACTCTTCCTCTTCTTCATCTCTATCCATATAACATCCTGCAGCATTTCGTAATGAAGTAAATATACCATCATATACCTCTACTCCTTTTAATTCTCCTAAGAAAATATCCTCATAGCATTCAACATATAATGTTATATTCTTATTTTTACATAACTTTGTTATTAGATTTTTAGTCAATTCTTCTCTTTCATATACAAAATCATAGTAATCACTATATTCTAAACTATCTTCATCATTTACTTCATCAATATTACTATCATCATAAAAGACTTTTAGTGCTTCTTCATATAGCTTATTATCTATGATATTATTTGTATTTAAGTAGCTCAACATTACATCAGCACTCTTAGGGTATACATTAGTAAAATTAAGAGATTGAATTAATCTAAATATTTTAATAGCATTATTCAGATCAGTTGTTTTATTCATAAACTCGTCTTTATCACGCATATCTAATTTCTTTTTAGCTAAAGTTCTGAAAAAACCATTACGAAGAATGCTTACTTCTCCATCATTCATATACTTTATCATTACAGCTACCTCCTAATATATCTCTTCATCATCTACTATGTACATTGATGTTGACTCTATATTTTCATAAAGGTACTCTGCATTTAGCATATCTTTTACTATCTTCATATCTTCAATATCTTTTTTAAATAGCTCTTGATATACTTTTAAAAAGATATGAGCATTATATTTAGATAAATCCCTTTCTTTAATATAACTGCTGTTTTGATAGCATATTTCAAGTAATTCTCTGACTAATTTATCTTCTTGACTAATAGTTTCTTTTTTATCCATTTCATCAAAAAAATTATCTAAATTTATATTCATTTTTTATTCCTTCTTTCTATTAATTTTTAGCTAGGAAAATATCCTAGAATTTTTTATATCAATCCTTCAAGGACTAACAATAAATTTACAATAAAAGTTTTTCCCATAGATTCAAACATAGTATTTCGTGATATTTCAATGTATGTATTCCCACTTTGGGTATATACTTGACTAGGGTATGTAAAATATCCAGTGTCATGCAAATACTTATTAAGTAGTTTTATCTGGAGTTGACTAATTTCAAAATTTTCAATGACATGGCAAAGAAGATCATCTTCAAATGCATCACAATATTCATCTGATAATTCTTCTTCATCCATATCTTTAAAATTGCCAACTTCTCCATAATCCACTACATCATCTCGAAATACTTTTTGATATTTTCCGAATATATCCATATTTATATCTTTTCCAATGAATATATTCATTGAAGTTTCATAATAATAATTCAAACCTTTCTTTTCACATAACTTTTCAAGTAGGTAATTTAAAAAATGCTCCCTTTGTTCATAATTTTCTGTATAAACCATCCATTCTTCCTCAGTCCATTCTTCATCTTCAGTATCATCATAAAAATAATATAATTCTTCATATTCATCATCTGAAATAATCTTATATTCTAACAAATATTTAAACATTATTCTTGAATATCCTGAATAATGAATTTTATCTTCTAACTGAATCATTATTTTATAAATCATAAGAGCAGTTTTTAAATTTACTTCCATATTCATAAATTTATTTATGTTTAAAATAGTTAATTTTTTTAAAGCTACAGTTTGGTAAAATCCAAATTTTAATCTTTCAATTTCACCTTCATTCATATACTTCAACATATTTTTTAAATTGCAGGCACTAAGTCTACAACTACCTCCTTATTAATTTTTAGCTAGTTATTTAAACTAGAATTTGTTAAATTTCCATTAGCACTAATTTTAATATTATTGGAAATGTAAAGCCTACTCTCTCAAATAAATATTGAAATGGAATTGAAAAGTATGTGTTTCCATTTTCAACATAAACTTCTGCTGGTATGTCAGAACAACAATCATCTAAACAATAGTTCAGTAGCTCTAACTGATTGAAATTTAAGATACAGTTTTCCAATGCATATATAATAGATTCTCCATTAAAATTATCCATATATATGTCATGCAACCGTTCAGCACTCGTATCCTCTAAATAATAGAAAGATGTAGCATTTCTCAAATCCCTTTGATATTCACCAAAAATATTTCTGTTTATATCATCACCTATAAAGATAGTCATAGTTGTTTCCTGATGTAATATCAAGTTGTTTTTTTCAGCAGCCTCTTGAAGAAATAGACTTATTAAAGCTTCTCTATTGTCCATGTAATCATAGTAATAGTCCATATCCACATCTTCAAAACTATCATCTGTAAAAAATTCAACCACTTTATCATATTCAGGCTTTTTTAAAACATTATATTTTAGTAAATATTCCAACATTATTGATGAAGCATCTTTATAAATACTCGAAAAATTTCCTAGTACCATTGATTTATATATTAGTATTGCTGTTTTTAGATTAAAACTCATGTTTTTAAATTTGTCATAATCTAAATTGATAATTTTCTTTACTGCTAGTGTCCGATAAAATCCTTCCTTTAGTTTAGATATCTCACCATTATTTATGAACTTTAGCATATTATTCATCATCCCTTTCTAATTAATTTTTAGCTAAGAGCTGCATTTCCTCCTAGAAATATAAGTATCTTTTCAATTGATATACAAGAAAACTAATCCCTATATAAATTAAATTTCCTAAAAAGCAAAAAAATCCCTAAGAAAATTAATTTAAATTTTCTTAGGGATTAAATCCATCTGAAATTAATTATCACCATACATAAATGTTGGTTTATAAAGTATATTTACATTAATATAATATCATATTACTCTCATTATTTCTAGAATAATTCTATTGAATCATTTCTGGTTTTAATTTTATGAATTACATTCTCATTACAAAATAACATTATTATTATATGTTATTGATAATAATAGACAAATAATTAAAATTTGTTTATAATTAATCTATTGTGAATACTGAATTTTAGTGAAATTGAGCATAAAAAAATAAGAGTCAAACTTTGGCCGGTGAAACTCTTATTTTACAACACTATGATAATATAGAGGTTTTCTATATTTATCAATTACTGTATCAAGTATATACTATAATTGATAAAAAGTAAAGAGTAAACCTTTTATTTGGCGTAGGGATTTTTATGCAAAATAGGAGGTTTTTTATATTATGGAAAAAAATACTGGAGCATTTAAACACAAAAGAATTTATTTTAGTCAAGTAAGTAATACTGCATTGAGAGATACTAATATGTCTTTAAAAGCTAAAGGCTTATATTCTCTAATTCAGAGTTACATAACAATAGAAAATTTTACTTTATATAAAACTACCTTACAAAAAATGTGCAAAGAAGGAAGAGATGGTTTTAATTCTGCATGGAATGAATTAAAAAAATGTGGCTATTTAGTGCAATATAAATATAAGGATAAAAGTGGAGCTTTTTATTATGAATATGAATTATTAGATGCTCCACTACTGGAAAAATCACCAGATACGGAAATTCCGTATCTGGAAAAAACCACATACGGAAAAACCACACCTGGAGAATCCAACTCTGGAATCTCCACACCTGGAAAACCTAGTACATATAATAATATTGATACTATTAATACTAATAATACTAATACTGATGAAAAAAATATTACTAGTAGTAGTAGTAAGGATATAAAAGGAAATAATATAGTACACGAATTTGAAAGTAATATATGTAAATTGAAAAAAACTACTCTGCCTAAGTTCTTGAATATTATATTAAATTTCAATAAAGAGATGGTTTTAGCAGTAATTGAAGAGTGTGCTATTACAAAAGTTGAAAGTTACAAAGGTTTCGAGTCTGCATTCAATTCATATGTAAAACGTGGATGCATTACAGCAGAAGATGTAAAAAAAGCTGCTGCTGAATATAGAAAAAATAAAAAAACTTATAAAAATAAAAATCATAAAACTGAAAAATCATCCTTGAAATTTAATAACTTTGAAGCTAGATCTATGTATGATGATCCAGTGCAGATGAAATCCCTTGAAGAAGGATTATTAGGATGGAATAATGATAAAGAGAGTAATCAATAATTTCTATATTTTAAGCTATTAAATTTGATTATTATCTTAGTATAAATTAATATCACTAAATTCATATAAGATACCATCATTAGTATATAAATATATAATGGAAGAGGGATTTTATGATTATAATAGCATGTCTTGATGACAACAATGGTATGTTGTTTAATAATAGAAGGTTAAGTATGGACCAAGTTTTAAGAAAACATATATTACAGATAACTGCTAACAGAAAGCTTTATATGAACAACTACTCCTATGGTCAATTTTCAGATGAAGCTGATGGCAATATCATAGTTGATGATAATTTATTAAATAATGCTCAAAAAGGAGATTACTGTTTTATAGAGAATTATTTATTATCTAATCATATAAATAAGATTGAAAAAATTATAATTTATAGATGGAATAGAATATATCCTTCAGATATGAAATTTGACGTTTCCCTAGATAATAATTGGAGCATTATAAGTAAATATGATTTTAAAGGTAATTCACATAATAAAATAACAGAGGAGGTCTATGCAAGAAATGAAAAAGAGTAAACTTATTACTTCACTACTGATCTTAACAATTTCTCTTTCTACATTAATTGGATGCAGCCAAAATACTGTAGCTTCAACATCAAAGTCAATAGATAGCGTTAAAACTGTACAATCATCTGATGCAGAAATAAAGACAACTTCTACTGATGTACAGGCTTCAGATAATACAGTAATTATAAATCTAAATGATATTCCAGCATTTACTGATAAAGCTTATATCACTATAAACAATAATATACCTTATTTTTCAGATGCAGATTATTCTACTACATCATTTGAAAAATATAGCGATTTAGATAGCCTAGGTCGTTGTGGTGTAGCTTATGCTAATATTGGAATAGATTTAATGCCAACAAAAGAAAGAGAATCTATAGGTATGGTTAAACCTTCTGGATGGCAGACTGTAAAATATGACAATGTAGATGGAAAATACCTTTATAATAGATGTCATTTAATTGGCTATCAGCTCACTGCTGAAAATGCTAATGAAAAAAATCTTATTACTGGTACAAGATATTTAAACATTCAAGGAATGTTACCTTTTGAAAATATGGCCGCGGATTATATAAAAGAGACAAAAAATCACGTCCTATATAGGGTAACTCCTATATATGATGGTAATAACCTTGTTGCATCTGGTGTTCTTATGGAAGGTAAATCTGTTGAAGATAAAGGGCAAGGAATAAGTTTTTGTGTATATGCCTATAATAATCAGCCTGGAATAAATATTGATTATTCTACAGGTAAAAGTTCTCTTGCAGATGTAGTTTCTAGTGAAGATGTTAAGAGTAATTCTTCTTCTGCTGCTACTAATACTACAAATGTTGAAAATACTACATATATACTAAATACTAATTCTCACAAATTCCATAAACCTTCCTGCTCTAGTGTAAGTAAAATGAGTGAATCTAATAAAGAAGAGTTTAATGGAACTAGGGATCAGCTTATTGAAGAAGGATATGAACCTTGCAAATTATGTAATCCATAAATAAAAAAGACTTATTTAACAATATGTTAAAATAAGTCTTTTTCTCATATATTTAGTTATTAATTTTTTTATTTATTCAAAGATAAATCCAAGTTGACCTAAGTTAACTCTAGCTTTTGCTTTTTTAGATTTTCTCTTTTTCATAAATTCTTCATCTATTTCAAAAATAGATAACTGATTAACTTCTTGCTTTGGAACAATAATATTTTCCGAAGTTGTGATTTTTCTAGTAATTTCAACTTCATCATTATTAATATCATTAAATTCATATGATACTTCTTCTTCTTCAAATCCAAAGGCATCAAGTTCAGATTCTTTAAGTTTCATCTTTCCTTCAAGTATCTTATTTAAAACACTTGCTGGACTTTCTCCTAGATCGCCAAACTGCGAAAGCATATCTTCTGAAAAAATACCTTCAATTGCCAATGATGAAGCCTTTTTGCTACCTTGTAGTTTTAGTGCTTCTTCTTGCAATGTATTTTTATAGTATGAATAATATATTCTACACTCACGACGATTATTCGGACGATATGCCCTTCGTTCCGCTTGCCTCATTAACTTTATGTCATATGAGGTTTCAAAAAAGTAGATGGATGGATACTGAACAATATCCAAGCCCGTCTCGACGCAGCGAGGGTGGGTGATGATAACTTGGACACCCTTTTGATATTGTTTTTCTATCCATTCTTCTCTTTTCTGTAATTTAATCGAAGAAGTTAATTCAGCGACTTTAAATCTTTTAGATAGTACATCCATTAGTCTTTTTGAAACACCTTTAGTTCCAGAATAAATTGAATATACTAATACTCTTCTATCTTCTGATATTTCCTTTTCGATAGTTTCGATTAATTTTCTCTCTTTATTAAATAATCTATCCCCTATTTCTAATTTTGTAGGAGTTGCTATATAAAGCACACCATTAAAAGCAAATATCGGCTCTTGATTAGGCATGTCAGGATATGATAATAGAGAATTTAGGTATACTGCTCCAATATTAATACCTCTATGCTGTTTAAGAAAACTAACAATGTCAGATTCTAATTTTCTATATCCATCAGCCAAATCTTCATCCATTGTCACATCATGTTTAATGTATTTTAGCTTTGGCATTGGTATATTCATATCATCTATTGTACGAGATACCATTCGTTCCGATAAGATATTACTTATAATTTGTGGTGCAATACCAGGTATCTCTACCCAGCTACCTGAAATAGTTCTGCCTGTACCACTTTTATTGTAAGTTTCAAGGTAAGTTTTGTTAGTCCTTTTTCTTCTTCCATACATATCAATAAATCTGCCTAGTTCATTATATTTAAAACCTAATTGAACCATTTTTTGAGGACACAAATTCCATAATAGATAGAATAAATCACTTGCTTTTCCTCCTGTTAGAGTACCTGTTAATGCTAAATTAACTTTAGATGCTTTACATATATAAGAAAATGATCTGTTTTGCGAGCTAAGCCGAGCGTATTGATGTACTTCATCGTATATGCTGATGTCCAATGCACCTTTTCCAAATCTTTTATAAAAATATTTAGCACTATCAAAATCTCTATAACCTTTTTGGTCTTTAGGTCCCCATAATGTATGATTGCATTTTTTTAGTAATATAGTATAGCCATAGCCTTTTTTCTTAGCATTAATTAAATCTTCACCTGTTAATTCATTACCATCTTCATCAAGATAAGGATTTTGGACAGCTTTTGAGGTATAGATAACATCAATATTTTGTCTCCTTATTTCTTGTATTTCAGAAGTACTTAACGTAGTTCCATCTGCTTTTATGTAGTGATTGCAATGTCTATTATCATTGGTCATTTTATCTGGTGAAACTTTCTCATATAAAGAGTACTTATCACAATCAAATAAATCTTTTCCTTTTTGATATACTGCTCCCCCACATATCGGACATACCAACGAATTATCTATTTCTAACTCCTTAAAGTCAGATTCAACAGGTTCTTTTTTTATAGTATCTTCAAGTAGTTTTACTATATCTTGAATTCTTTCTATATCTTTAATGCTAAAGTCATATGCTTTATTAGTTTTTCCAAATGTACTTTTTATTGTTTCAGAAGTTGTTACTATTTTATATTCTTCTATTTCACCATCATTGTTGTATTGAGGTGTATAAAGTATTACTTTCTTTCCATACTTCTTTTCTAATCTAAGAGCTGCTAGTTTCATTTCTGATAATTTTAAACTTGTACAACTCTCGATAATAACCTCATTCTTTTCAACATCTTCACTTATATTATAAATAAATCTTTGAATATTATTAACCTTATGTTTTTTGGTAGCACTAAATTCCCTAAGATATGTTCTTTTAGTTATATCTTTTTGAAATATTATTATTTCAATTCCTTTCGGTTCTTTAGGCAACTTATCAACATCCGTAAATCTACTTATAATATGAAATGTTGGTTTAATACCTAATGGAATAAAGCAATCTTCTAATTCTCTTATCCATTTATTAAGTAAATGTGATGGAAGCATTAAGCCTATTCTAGCATTTTCTTTCTTAAAATGTTCCTTTAATACTGCAATAGATAGACGTCCACCTATGATAGTCTTCCCGACACCCATCCCACAGTTGATGAAGGTAGAATTAAGTCCACTTTTCACCGCATTTAATAATCCTTGAGCAATTATCATTTGACGATTGAACATTTTCTTTTCATGATTTAAACCAATAGGTGCTTTAAATATATCTGATATTGGATCACCAACATTGTAGTGACAAACTTCTTCTTCAATATTAGGTATTATTAATTTTTCAATGATATCTAAAAAAGTCATATTTGCATCTAGAGCTTGAAATTCATCTACTGGCAAAGAAATACTACCTTTTTTTAATCCAATAGCTTTAATATTTCTTAATAAATCAGTATCTATGTCTTTCATTAATAAAATGTCTGGTGCTTTTCCTGTAAAGTCAAATCCTTCACATTCTTCAATATGACCATTATCCAATAGTTCATTGTAAAAGTAGCTTTTCCATTCATCTATTAATCCACATTCAGTATTTTCTTTAATATATGTGAATACTTTATCTACTCTATTTTCATTTTTAAAAACTTTAATAGTGTTACTATCATTAGCATATATAATAGCATGTACTCCATCACCATTATTTTCATCTTTCACTCTTAGTCCTTTGCAAGTATAACCTTTATTTATGCAAACATATCTTTTTCCTTCAATATATAAAGGAGTTCCTTTCTGAAATAAAGACAAGCAATTATCTAGTAATTGACGTGACATAAATGATGCAATTACATACCTTATTTTTTTATTGCTGTCATATCTAACTGCAGCTGCTTTATGATAATATCCATCAATTTTTATACTTTCATAATTATTATTTTCCATATTAATTACCTACTTTCAATTAATTTTTAGCTAGGAAGTACCTCCTAGAATTCATCAGAATAATTAGTTTTTTCTTAGAAGTTACGATATAAAATATCACCTTTTTGATTAGTTAACTCAATATAAGGTTTTAAAACTTCATATTCAGTTAAAACTTCTACATTATCTTCAACTTCAGTTCTAGTTTCAATTACCTTATTATTTCCACCCTTTATAAGTAGATTACCCATTATTCCATTATAGCCACCTGCTGCTAGTATTTGTGATACATGCCCAGGAAGTAATTCTATAATCGATTTTCCTCTTTCTGTTGTATTTATTAAACTGTCTTTTTTATCAGCTTCTAACAAATCATCTAGTACTTGATTTAAACCGCTATACAATGTATCATCTGTTACTTTTCCATTTCTGAATAAATTAATATGTGGTGTTTTTTTCATGTCATTGAAACGTGCTTTAAAAACAGGCTCATTTACTTCATCAAGATAAGGAATATTATCATTAGCGATATCATTCTTTATTTCTTCTATTCTAGCCTTGTCTAGTAATGAACTCTCTCTCTTTTGACATATAACAACTACTTGCTTAAATTTTTCAAACTCACTTTTAGGAAATTTAAAAATCCTCATTTCATATCTATAATTAATAATAGAAATCAGATTTTGTATTCCTGTAAGTTGATGGATTGGTAGCTCAAATATATGAATACCTCCAGTGATATCATGGTATGAATTTTTTATAAAGAACTCTAATTCAGCCCTAACACTTCTTCCATCCTTTTCTAACCATATATAAGGTGGATTATTTCTTATAATGCTAAGTACCTTTTTGTTTAGATTTCTATTTGACTTATTTGCTATCCTAAGCTCAAATATATCAGTTTGAGTTCCATTAAAATAACTATAATTACTCATACCTTTGTTATATCTTTGTTCTGCAAGTTCATTGTAGTATGTATTAGATTTAATATTAATTTTTTCTAGATATTCATGCATCCAATGTAGCTGATCTCCTTCTCCTGCACTAAGGTCTGCAATATTTAATATAATATCTGTGCCTTCAATTTCAGAAAAGTCTATAAGCTTCATTTCCATATCTACAGTAGCCTTGCTGGTAGGATAAAATCCCATTTTTCCTTCGTTTCCAGCTTGGCGACTGCCATTCATTCTTCTTTCAAAAACATCTTGATTCATTTTTCATTCCTTCTTTCAATTAATTTTGGGCTAAGAGCTATATAAACTCTTAGAAGTGTGTTAATATATAAAATATAGATAGGCCGAGATAGTCTTTAAGACTTTTTAGTTATCTTTCAGACTAAATATTAACCAATAGAAGTAGTATTTCTGGTACTACTTCTATTTTTTGTTCTTATCTTTCTTTATGATAATATCAATATCTTTATTATCATCCCCTATGCATAATTATTAAGACTATCTCGACCATATTAAGTCCCTTACGCAATAGGTAACATAAGTACAACATTAAGGTTATATCTCTATATTTTTTATAAACAATCAAATTGATTGAATATAAACATTAATTTTCCTTAAATTAAATACAAAAACTCCTAGAAAATTAAATTTTAATTTTCTAGGAGCTTAATTATCCTTTAAATTTTAATTATCACCTGTATAAATACAAGTTAAAAATATTTTTATAACATTTTTAGTATATCATAAATTGTAAACTCAATCAAATTAAGAAAACTCAAATTCAAAATAAACTTTAAAAAGTTTATTTTGTGCTTTATAGATTATTTACGTATTATCTATATGCAGTTCCACTACCTGACTTAGTGCTTCCACTACTATTTGTATATACAACAGTTATTTCTACTGAACCTATATTAATAGCAGGATAACTAAAACTATCTCTTATAGATTTCATTGGGGAAACTCCACCTGCATCGTAATTGTTTACAACATAAGCCAATTCATCCTTTGTATTATATACTTTTATTTTACTATATTTTACACTTGTCAAGCTAGTAACACCTATATTTTCAGTTTTAACTACAAACTTACTGCTTGAAGGAAAAGAAATTGAAGTAGTAACCCAGTTTGGAATATTAATTTTAAATCTCGAATTAACATTAACATCTGAACTTTCTTTATGTTCTGTATTTTCAAGCTCTATTTTGCATACTAAGCCTTCCTCTATGTCACCAGTAGCATCTTCTTCAGCTAGCCTTTCAACAACTACCCCATCTGGTATTATACATTTGTCACTAGCAAATGCCTGAATAGAAAATGATATAGCCATGATACAAGCTAACATAGCTATAAGGTATTTTTTTAATCTCATTTTTCCATCTCCCTTTACTCTTTATTTTTTTATTTAATCTTCAATATTTTTAAAAACATTATCTAGTTTATCAAAAATATCAGAGCTTAAATCTCGAGAACACATCTTATTTGCTATATTCCAAAATGACTTTGCATCAAGTCCCCTCAGATAATTCATTATTTGCTTAATTAAAACTACTTCAGCAATTTCATATTTATTTAGCTTTTTAGAATTAATAATAGCAAAACATTCAAATTCAATTATGTAATTAAAGTATTCATCTGGAGCACCATTACAAATTAAGTTAATTGCATTGATTATAAAATCATGTGTAATACATGAATGAACATTAATATTAGGTAATGTATTTTCAGCTGATATTGCCTTCTCAGTTTTAAATATACAAAATATTTCAGTTAAATCCCAAAATAGTTCATCAAAGTATCCTTGCTCTATTGGATAATATAAAACAAAATCGTTATCATTATTGACGCAATGCATAATTATCATATACCCCCTTATATTATATAATATACCATATTATATAATATAACCTGTTATTTGGGAATATATATCAAACATATAAAAGTTTTATTCAAAATTAAATGAAATTAAATGCTTTATATTATCAAACTTAATTATTAGATTTCACTAATTAGTATGTGGCAATGATAGGTATGAAAAAATCTCTAAGAAAATTAATTAAAATTTCCTTAGAGATTAAATATTCTAAATTATTAATTATCGCTTATATATTT
>ENA-OWOI01000026-OWOI01000026.1-gut-metagenome-genome-assembly--contig:-NODE-26-length-63367-cov-42.058303_pt1 | contig 63367 bp, 52 predicted proteins | sample MGYA00248258_ERZ651800 | MGnify/ENA primary metagenome ERZ651800 (study PRJEB26908, sample SAMEA4031704) | gut metagenome | biome: gut; feature: normal infant; material: stool | place: China | collected 2015...
AAATCAGTGTCCGGCTCAGGGAAGGTACGGTACTGGCTGCTGCCGATGTATAGCCGTCAATAAATAAACCGGGAGCCGTATTCAGCCACGGTGTGGTTGGTACGGGATAACCATATACCGACATATAATCCCTGCGCACACTCTCACCAGTGACAATCACAATCGTGTCATACAACGGTGCTCCCGGCAGGATTTTCCAGCTGTCAGCCCTGTGCTGACTCAGTTGTTCATAACGCTGCATTTCACGCAATGTGTCAGTTGTCCCCACAACGGTTCCTTTAACCATCCGCAACGGCCAGCTGTTTACAGAGCATAATACGAACAGCAGCAGTGCCAGCCAGTTACGGTGACCGCGGTGGTGTGTCCGCCAGAAAATAACCATGAACACCAGAATCGCGGCACTGACCAGAAAATGATAAACAGGAATCATCCCGGTAAACTCCGCAGCCTCATCCGCCGTGGTCTGCAACAACGCGACAATAAAACTGTTGTTGATTTTACCGTACGTCATACCCGCAGGCGCATACAGTGCACAACAGAACAGAAATAACAGAGCTGTAATGGATGTAAGGGTATTTCTGTGTGCAAGGAGCAGAAGAAGGAACAGCAGCAACACATTCCCGGTGGCATTCTTCTCAGTGTATCCGCATGCAATTGTGGTTATGACAGAAATAACAAAAAAGAATAAAAACAATAAAATCCGTGGTGTGTTGTCCGGACAAAACAGTTTTCTGATATTCATCGGAGTATATCGGCAACATTATTATGAAGAGAATAAAATAATAAGAAAAACAGAAATATCCTGTAAAGCAGATAACAGACAACCCTGCAGTATAATTACGGCAGGGAGTTTCCGTTTAATTACAGAAGACAGGTAATTATTATCTTTCAGGAGTAGTTTCGTCAGAAGTTATAAGTCACACCAAGCATGATGTCATGACTTTTAACATCAACTTCTGATTTATATTTATCGCCCCACTCATCCTTGTAACTCACACTGGCATCACCTGCATCAAGATAGCGATAGCTGAGGTCCAGAGCGATATCCGGGGTTACGTCATAGCGGACACCTGCCCCAAAACTCCATGCAAAATTGTTATCATATCCCGGGTAATGCAACGCAGAAAAATCGCTCACCTCACCAGATTTATTCCAGGAGGTATCAGTATATGTTGCCTTATGATGTATCCGTGCATAACCCAGTCCAACAGACACCCATGGAGTGAATGCACTGCTGTTTCTGAAGTCATAATACGTATTCACCATCAGAGTATTCACACTGAGCCTGTTCTGTGTGTCTTCCCGACCACCACCGACCATCGGAGAGTACCATGTATCCAGTGTATAACGGGAGTCCGCAGCTCCGCGGCCATAGAATTCCACTTCCGTGCGCACAGGAACATTGTAATGCTGATAAAAATCATAGCCCACCGCAAGGCCGGCACCGAATACCGTATCGTTCTTATCGCCGCCCTTATACTTATAAACATCGTCCCCAAAGTCCTGACAAAAGCGCTGGTCAGTCTGAGTCACAACCGAAGCACCAGCTTTACCGGTCATATAAAAGCCTGTTTTGCCTCTATCAGCCAGGGCCTGGCCTGAAAACATGCCCACCACAGCAAGCGCTGAAACCGCAATAATCTTTTTCATTTCAGTTATCTCCGCTATCACTTTCCCCGAACGATAAACGTGGTTGCTTATTCTAAAGCTATGCAAAAGACAGGGTAAAAAGAGAAAAATCGATCGAATCGATCGACAAAATCGATCATGCATGATGAAGATTTCTTATCGAATACATAAAAATAGTGATGGCAATCGTGGCAGGAGCTTACGTCAGGCCCTGAAGTACTGACACAGGCATTGATGGCAGGTGATATAAGGAGTGCTCCAGGGAGTGACTCCCGACTGACCCAGGCACTGTCCCGTTGTCAACCCGTATGGTTACTGCTCTGACTCATTTCCTGTCGTCAGACGTTCAACTCTGGACCACTGGTTATGACGACAGGTGTCGCTCATTTGTCAGCACTATAACGGTCAAAGATCGTGGCATTGACACATTCTCCAGAGGTAAATTTCTCAAGAGGTAACAACTCTGCCAGGAGGATATCTGCAGAGAGTTACATTCGTTTGGGTTCATATCTGTGCCGCGCGTTTTCCTTCCATCAGTGAACAAACATTCAGTCCCATGACGACCGGGCAAATAGCGTGTTCACAGATATTGCTGTCCAGGTACGAAGTACCATAATGGATATTGGTAAGTTATTGGGTGAACCCCCTCCATGAAAAAACCAAATATAAAAATGAATGTTTCGGGAGAGACTTCACTCGCTTTATTGATAGTGATTGTTTATCTTTTACTGAAGACAGGATATTTCAGATGTGATATCCCTGTAACATATTGACCAGCAATACTTTTTATTTGTACCACTGGAGGATATTGTGCTGAAAAATTTACGGCTGCATATTCTGTTCCTGCTTTTTATCTCAGTGTCAGTCAGGGCGGAAAAACCATGGTATTTTGATGCAATTGGTCTGACAGAAACAACCATGTCGCTCACAGACAAAAATACCCCGGTTGTCGTATCTGTTGTTGATTCCGGAGTGGCATTTGTAGGAGGCCTCAGCGACAGCGAATTTGCCAAATTCAGTTTTACTCAGGATGGTTCGCCATTCCCGGTAAAAGAGCCTGAAGCTTTATATATTCATGGTACTGCCATGGCTTCACTCATTGCCTCACGTCATGGGGTTTATGGTGTTTATCCTCATGCACTGATATCCAGCAGAAGGGTTATTCCTGACGGTGTACAGGACTCATGGCTTAGAGCAACTGAAAGCATTATGTCAAATGTTTTTCTTGCACCAGGAGAAGAGAAAATCATTAATATATCGGGAGGCCAGAAGGGGATATCTTCCGCATCGGTCTGGTCCGAACTGCTTTCCCGTATGGGCCGGAATAATGAGCGATTAATTGTTGCGGCAGTGGGTAATGATGGCGCAGATATACGAAAACTGAGTGCTCAGCAGAGAATATGGCCTGCGGCTTACCATCCGGTCAGCAGTGTGAATAAAAAGCAGGATCCTGTGATAAGAGTGGCAGCTCTGGCACAGTACCGGAAAGGAGAAACACCTGTATTGCATGGTGGAGGGGTCACCGGAAGTCGGTTCGGAAACGGCTGGGTTGATATTGCCGCACCGGGACAGAATATTACATTCCTCAGACCAGATGGAAAAACGGGGATCGGTAGTGGAACCTCGGAAGCAACAGCTATAGTTTCCGGCGTTCTGGCAGCGATGGTCTCATGTAATCCCCGTGCAACAGCGACAGAACTGAAGCGTACACTGCTGGAGTCTGCAGACAAATACCCCTCACTTGCAGATAAGGTGACGGAAGGGAGAGTTCTTAATGCAGAAAAAGCAATTAGCATGTTCTGCAAGAAAAATTATATTCCTGTCCGTCAGGGAAGGATGAGTGAAGAACTGTAAAATTCCGGAGGTGAATATGACGATTAAGAGGTTTTTTGTATGTGCAGGTGTTATGGGATGTTTATCCCTTAATCCTGCCATGGCTGAGTGGACTGGCGATGCCCGGGATGGCATGTTTTCAAGCGTTGTTATTGATCAGTTTCATACAGGGCAAATAGATAATAACCCTTATTTTTGTATTGAAGGGAAACAACCTGGTGGTTCTTCCATAAGAGCCTGCTCGATGAAGAATTCATCTGTCTGGGGGCCTTCGTTTTCCACATTATATAATCAGGCACTATATTTTTACACAACAGGTCAGTTGGTCAGGATTTATTATGAACCCGGGGTATGGACGTATCCGCCCTTTGTGAAGGCATTAACGTCCAATGCCCTTGTTGGGTTATCAACCTGCGCCACATCGACAGAATGTTTTGGCCCCGACAGGAAAAAGAACTAATAAATGATGCTCCTGCCCAGATATATACTGGGCGGGAGCATACTTTGGTTGCGACAGAAATATGTCAACACCACGAACTTTGACATTACGTCTTATATCACACTGGCACTGACAAGCCAGTATTGCTAATGCAGGAGGATGCTTTTTCAACTCGCAGGAGTTTCAGGAGCTGCCTGATGGCGCTGAAATGATGCTTACTCATGTGGTGGCTGGTCACTGCCCCTGTCCGCGAGCTGGCACGCAATGCACTACTGATGGCAGTCTGGCGCGTAAGCCTGCATAAAACATTATTGTACTATGTGTATCAACGGGTTACCCGGTTAGAACAGCCAGTACAAAAATGCCCCCGCAGTGAGCATGGCAAGTTTTCCCCATACAATGGGTTTCTCACCCCTCTTTTGTTTTCTTTTTCTCATATAAATGATGGTGTTTACTCAGACGGAAGAGTATTTCGTCTGTGCCAGTCTTCCGGATTATCCTGCTCATTTGTTCATGCATCCGGATACGTTTAATACAGAAGTCGATTTTAGCAACTGCCAGGTTTTTGTTGAGAGTCAGCGTGGCAGCATGATATGCATGCTGCCACAATATTAATGCCCGGGCATAATCATGATGTATTTCCGCATCTTCAGCTGCTGCCGTTATCTGCGCCCAGGACATCCGGCGCAGATACGGATAATGCAGTGTGACATCCGGGGAATGGTATGCCATTGAATACTCCTGTGGAGAATCATCATCTCCGGTTTATTCTCCGCCGGGGACGCAGACGCCCCGGAGAGCGAATTCTCCCACGTTTTCTTTTTTCAGCGCGCTGAAGGCATCCCGACAGGCTTTTTCAGTACGGAACTCCTGACTGTGAACGGCCAGTGTGGGTTGCCGGGCATCGCCGGAGGAGACATTAAAGGGGGATGAGAGCCAGAAAATCAGTATCCACATAGAACAGCCTTATGATTTTGTGCGTTTGTATTTTTGCAGAATGCCGGGAGCCTGCAGGGGCGCTTCGTGAATTTCACGGATACATTCTGCGTCATGAAAATTTTCTCTGTACCGGGTTCATTCCGGCAGTATGTGGTGCATATGGAGCATTCTGTTCCGTGCGGCGCTGAGCTCATCAATATAGCGCCCCCGGAAAACGGGACCGTCATGCATATAGCACAGAGGGAACACTTCCACATTGTCACAATATTCCCGCCCCCACTCTTTTGTGACGGAGGCGTCATCGGTGTAAAACCATGTGTCGGGCATGCCGTTAGCCAGAAAGCAAATGTTCCATACATCGGGTACCGTAGACGTCTGTCTGTCATCATTCATACGGGTTATCTCATTCTATGGGCTGAATACTGCTCAGAATCAGCCTGCTGAGACTGTCAGGGCTGCCGCAGCGACGACCGGTCGTTTTGCTGTAGCATTCCCGGCGTGTGTGGCACCAGGCGGCCGGTGTTTCATGAAGACGAACGCGCCGTGTTTGTTCTTTGTGGATAAGGAGTCCGGTGTGAGTTTTTATGTTTTTCATGTGCTTTCCGTTTCGTTCTCTGTGACAGCTGTGTCACACATGAAGGGGGAATGTAACATTCAGAATCTTACTGAAAATGTGCCATTTATGGGCACCGGTGATCAATCCTGTATTCAGGTTCTGTGTCACAGTTCCGGATGAGTGGAATATATGGACGTAAAAAGCCGACATTACTGCCGGCTTTGGTCATGGCGGTTAAGTAAACAAATCGACTGATACTCCGGAAATGTATACCTGGGCGGCAGGTCCTGAGCATAAAGGGCCCTCAGGCCCTTTTGAATACGGAGTATCAGAACGAGTAACGGAAGTTAGCGTTGACAGCATTATCAACGTTGTACTTACCAAAGGCGGATTTCTCAAACTCCAGTCCAAAGCGGACGTTATCCCTGATTTCTGCATTCAGGCCAACGGACATCAGCATACGGCTGTCCTTTTCACCTTTGATACGTTTTTCACCTGATGCGTCCCGCAATACTGTCTCGCCGTTAGCCAGCAGGTCGAACTGGTAGCCCAGACCGGCACGGGCTGTCACTTTCCAGTCCTTACCTGAGAAGGATTTACCCACATCCACACCGGTACGACCAATCAGCGGATTGTAGTCCCTGTCCTTCATGGACAGATGCATCCCCTGGTCCTTCCATGCAAACTGTTTACCGGATACAGCACCGTAAACCAGTTCTGCCTGTGGCTCAATCCAGGTATCCTCAGTGACATGACAGCGGTAGCCTGCTTCAGCACCGACATACCATGAATGCGTACTGTAATCACGGGTTCCGAGTCCGGCAAAGGTTGCGGTGTACTCATTATCATGATGAACATACTTACCAATCAGGTCGATATAGGCACCGGAATCAAACATGGCGGAAGCATAGAGTCCGGCCCCCACAGATTTTGTTTTACCTTTGAAAGCATCAGCAGAGGCACTGCTGTCAGTGTGTGTGACAGTGAAGCCGGTAAACAAATCCAGTCCGTCCAGCTCATGTTTTTTGTCGACACCGACCTGAACATGTGTGTGGTTGTCACTGAAACCACCACCGGCAGAGCCGGTTCCGCTCATGATACGTGCCCATGCGCCAGCTTCACCATTGATGTCACGCAGGTCACCCATACGTTTATTCAGGTTGTTGACCTCACTCAAAAATGATTTGTACCCCACAGATGCAAGGCCTGAGGCACTTTGGGTTGCGGCGGGATTTTCTGCCATCCTGTACCCGGTCAGGTTCCATGTTGTTTTATCTCCGGCGTCTTTAGCTGTAATAACAGGTGTGACATTGCTGAAACCTATTGCCTGTTCACTTCCTTTAAAAACATCCTTACTGCTGTTCCCCGGTGCACTCACCAGTTCAATATCCAGTTTTTCTCCGGTGGGTTTGTTCAGAAAATCAACCAGCAGAATATTGTCCTTACCTGACAGCTTTTGGTTTACTACCAGCTTATCCGCATTTTTCAGGTCCGTACGCATGGCATACGCAGTGCCATTCGTCGTCAGCTCATCAACCGTCAGTGTATGGAATGCTTTATTCGCTGCACTTCCTGTAAAATATGTCATGCTTCCGGTATTTTTTAACGAGCGAAGTGAGGAGTCTCCTGTCAGTTGCCACCAGGTGTTGTTCATAGTGGCAGATGCTGACGGGGCATGAATTGCACCGCGGTATGCCGTATTAAAACCACTCAGTAATCCTACCGCGAGTCCCCGGGATGCCTTCTCAGACAACATGCCCTCTTTACCTGATTCAGTTCCGAAGCTGATTGTGGCCTGTTTATCAGAAATAATATCACCAACAACAGATGCCTGGTCTCTGGCTTTCAGTACTGATGAATCAGACATCAGTTTAAATCCGCCATCAGCCATATTGATGGTCGGTAAAAAAGCAGCATCATCTGAATTCACTGGTGTACCGGTAAGCAGAAGGGAAGCGTCACCAATATCAATGCTTCCACTTGTAAACAGCCCTCCCTGAGCGGTCAGCGCACCTCCTTTATGAATATTCAGGGAGCTGTTTATAAATGACGATGCATCTGAGAACAGGACTGAAGATGAAGAAACATTGATATGACTGTCTTCAGACGTAACCCCGCCACGAAAATTATCGCGGATATCCAGTGCTGATTTTTGCTCCAGAGTGATATGCCCTGTATAGGAGGATGTTCCTGCGGCAGCAGATTTCCCTTCAACACTGATGACATCATTACCTGTTCCGTCATTTTTATCAGTAAAGACTGTATCTCCGCCGATAATAACAGTGCTCTGGTTAACGGCCCTGATATTCCCGTTCATAAATGCATTACGGGACAGACTGAATTCCGCATTATTAAGATTCAGATTGTTGAGTGAGAACTCCCTGTTCTCCCAGTCACTCTGCGATGCAGAAACAGTTTGCCCTGCATGAATAACCGGGTGTCCCTGGAAGATAAGAGCACCGTCCTGTTTTGACATATCCCCGGATATACTGACAGAGCCATCAAGCGTTAAAATATCATTGCCTGTAAGCTCCGGAATGACAATATCCATATTCCCCAGGAGCTTACCGTGATAAAGATATGAAGCCTGTGCACTTGATGTCAGTTTATTATTCTTTGCCATATCAACGGCCTGATTCAGGTCTGTTCCTGCAAATTGCCATTCGCTGGTGTTTTTCAGTGACCCCATCAGCACACTGCCAAATTTGGGCTTTTTCAGCAGATAATACTGTGTCGGACCGTAAAAAGTTGTTTTATACAAATCTCCGGCTGTCCCGTGTCCCCCCTGAAAGATGGCGTTCATATCTAACGCCTTCACGCTTACAGCTATTTCATCTTTTTTCAATGGTGACAGATTTAACGTCAATAATGACTTGTCTGTGCTGCTGTTAATAATTGCAGCCCCATAATCAACAGCCTGTAACCGGGAGAACTCAGTGTCTTTTCCGTTTATATCTAAATATCCCCCCCGGAATCCCCAGGAAACATTATCAGGTATAATCTGATTATCTCCTGAAAGTTTAACGCGCGAGTTTTCCCCACTGATATTAATGGAAGAAAAAGCCGTTGAATCGTTGTTTTTCGCTTTTTGTTCAAGGATTACAGTACCAGCCCCAATCTTTAGTCCCCCTTCATTTTTCCCGGTTCCATTAATAATAAGCGTTCCGTCCCCAACTTTATGAAGGTCATCTCCGGAAACCCCGTTTATACCCCATTTTACAGTTGTACCATAATTGACAATAATGCCTCCTCCGGACCATGAACTGTCATTGCTCGTTGTTACTGTATAATCATCAGCAAACTGAAGATATCCGGCCCCCTGATTAACATTATCTTTTAAATCAATAATGCCATTTTCGCCTGTAAAATAAAGATTTTTACCTGCATTCAGATTACCATTCAGGTTACCATGCATCACAAACTGTTGGTCATCCTGCTGAATACGGCCCACGCCTTTGGCTGCATCATATGTCCATGACATATGTTCTTTACTGTTTTTATTAAATGAAATAATGGGATCGAAATCGGCTACAATAATATTTCTGATATAATCCTCAGGTAATAACAACCAGTTATTTCTGTAACCGTTCACCCCATAGTTATGCAGGGTGACTCCAGCCAGAGACCATTTTTTCACTGAGAGAATCATAAGCAAATAATGGCGACCCGCTGTCACCCATCTGCCCATAACTGGCTAATGGTCCCTGTGATTTATTATAGGTGTCACCTGGAGAGCTTGATATTAAATTATTTCCTGAATACCATGGAGTGCCTACTGTTCCACCAGTTAAAAATGTTCCCGGGATATGAGTCTGTTTACCTGAGCGTTCTTTAATATACTGTGTGCCAGCGCCTGCTCTGTAAAAAGCAGTATACTGTGACGAATCACTAAGTTGTCCAGATATATTTATATCAGCAGGTGTAGCCTCTGCGATGAGTTTGCTGAACCGATGCAGAGAAAAATCAAGGCCCGAATGTTTGTTGTTCTTTACTACAGTATAATTATTTTTATCATAGCCAAAGCTGGCATTGTTTACATCACCAAGGTCTCCGTGTTTTGCTGATACACCATATCCCTGCGACAACAGGGTCAGTGAGCCCCGCCGTGACACGCTGCTGAAGTCAATCATTGGCACATCAAGCGTACCAACTGCATTTCCATTATTATCTTTTATTTCAATTCCTGTCACTCCGGGGGTAAACACACCTTTATTTTCAGCAAAGTCACGAAAAGTCTGATATGGTATTTCTGCACTGACCGTTGATGCTTTACCCGGTAAAGCAGAAAGAGTCACTGATAATACTAGGGAAACCGTCATTAATCTTCTATCGGTTTTTCCTGTGACCTTCTTACTTAATTCTGACACAGCTATAAGCCCACCAGTAAGGGAGCTATATTTAAGCGCGTATATTTTATTCATATAATTCCTGTTATATAATTATATGGTATTGAAATGTATTATCTGTCCGGAAAGAGTGAGTGCTGAATCTATTTTAAATGGTATCATAAATACCTGTCCACACTTAAGATTTTCCTGCGGAAAACAAATATTAACATATTTTATGTATTCCGCATGGTGATGATTTATACACCTGCACTGAATTTTTCTGTATCTCCAGAGCTGAATCGATAAACAGAAGTGGTAATAATGAAAGTTAATCACATAAAAAAGAGGTTACCGCCTTATAATGATAAGAGTTCATTATCCATTCCATCCAGACAAAACCTGCCTGTGTATAAAAAATAAGAACCATGTCACAAAAACATTGCATTCCGGCAAGTTATGACAGAATTACTGAAAACCGTTATCTGTAGTTATTGTAGTTTCTGATATATGCTCATCCACCCGGAAATACGACATGGTCCTGACTGGCGTTCAGTTCAAAGTGTAATTTATTATTCACACACTGAGACTGAAAAACGGATGGCGTGGATGAGTACACAGCCTGAAGAGTATAAAAGGAACAGCTCCGGATTGTTACCCGGGATTACTATAGTTCACCACACAACCGTAAACCTGGTTGTGTGGTGAAACAGTAACATATTAAGAATATTGTGTTACCACCTGTTTTCTCAGGAAACGGATTGCAGGAGAGGTATACTCATTCATCTTCCCGGAGTTTTGTTAATCACTGCATAATCAAACGGACCAATACATTCTTTGCTCGCATCCGTAAAAATGTCGCCACAATATCATCAGTCAGTCAACTCATTACCATCTGTTTTCCGGGGCCGTAGTTACTACAGTGCTCCGGAGTGATAAACAGAAACTGATAATGAAGCATAAGAATACTTTTATTATGCGCTGACTGACATACTTTACTTAATTGCGATTCTGCTCTCAATAAATCCGGACTGATTAATCATCATCTGATGAGGTGTTATGCCAAAATATTCTCTGAAAACGCTGATAAAATACGGTGTGCTGGCATAACCGCACCGTATTGCGATTTGATTCACTGACAGTTTACTGGAAATAAGTTGTCGGGCGTTATGCATGCGTATATCCAGCAGGATTTGGGAGAAAGAAACTTTTTCCTCCTGAAGTTTTCTTTTCAGTAAACTCTCGCTCATGTACAGAGAATTACTGATATCTTTAACTCTCCATGCCCGTGATGGACTGGAACAGATAATATACCTGACTTTAAGCGCAACAGAGTTTATGCATCTGAATAGCAGAAACATGAAACCTCTGTGTGTGGAAAAAATGGAAAGGCAGGCAAAAAACATCTGCTCAGAAAATTGTTGTGGCAATGTCTTTTGCAGACTGAGATTCTGCATGACATTATGTAACAGAGCGATGTGAGAGAAGGTTGTTTTAATGAACGGAACAGAAACAGCACTATCAGAGTGCTGGATCCTGTCGGCACTTTCCATATATTTTCTGACAATACATTCATCAATCCGGAGCTCAGTAACATTACCGGGATGGCGCAGGAAAAAGGACTGGCTGATGTTATCTGTCAACAGGACGTCATTTTTCTGAAAAAATATCTTTTTCCCGGCAATCTCTGTTTCAAACGGACGGTTAACAAGAATAACGTAACAGACAATCATCACACATACTCCCTGATTAGCATAAAAACAACGATATCAAAAGACTAGACGCTTTTTCAGGAAAAATCTTATTTGTCCGGAGATTATTCTTACGGGGCCGGGCGAATGCTATCTGAATCGTACGGTTCATAGAAATAAATATTTACCGACATAGCCGGAGGGTTTTCAGATGCAATCCCTGAGTCACTGCGAAATCGCATCGTATCCGATCGCGGACTCGCCGATTCTCAGAACAGGCAGTCCCTGAGAATCGCAGAACGCTAGTGCACGATCGTTGAACACATCAGCTACGGTGATCGATGTTTTACTCGTATTATAGTTTGCAGTGTGCCACTTTCGGGGATGTAGCTACGAACGTCTGCTGGCTTCCCGATATGTCAGTAAAAAATACCCGCCGTATTACAGCAACGGCAGGTAATGGCACATCCAGAAGAGAAGTATTTTATTATATCCTCATTTTTATCATGTGGTGTCAGGAGAATTCAATTCGGAATAAGTTTGCATTCAGTTTGCATTCAGAAATGAATAATTAACATACCATTTTACATTCACACCGCACCTGAGCCTGTACATCATCATGTCTCCGGCACCAGGAGAAAATAAATATATTCAGGATATTTCGTTTTGTTCAGGATAATTAATGTCACTCTGTATGGATGAAAAAACTGACAGCAGAAGTCTCCACTGGCGTTGACAATGTGGCAGAAGGAGGGTGTCAAGAACTCTGAAAAATAACGAGAGAGACATGTTACTCTGATATCTTTGTTGTATTCTGAGGTGCCATCGGTGCCCGTACAGAATCATCGCATGAGCCATTGCTGAGACGCTCACTTTTTTTCGCATGCTTTACCGGAGTGATGGCTCAGCCGGTAATTTTGTTGTCAGGATGAGAGGCGATATGGGGAAACGATATAAAATAACTGCGACAATAATCAAACCCGGTAATATGCCGGTTCAGTGGTTGCGTTACCAGGATTCAGAAATGACATTCGCCGAATGTGAAAAACTGTTTGCACCTGCGAAAGAGCCCGGACGGTATATTCGTGTCAGGGTGGAAGACTTCCGGTGTGAAGTAGTGAAGGCCTGACGCAGCCATACGCCATGTTTATCCCGGCGTAGAACTTTTATGCGGGAACGAGCCTTGTTGGTAAAGACAAAGGCAGCATTGTCGTGCCATGCAGCGTTAAGTTCTTTCCGGACGTACTGTGTCAGTTTTGTCGATGCCCCGGCGCATATTGACGGGTTTTACGACCAGGAATACGTTATCAGTCCTCAGTATGGCAAAAAGCCCGGAAAACATCGGTTAACTGAGAAGGCTGGCAGCACATCCGGATACCACCGGGAAGGAAGGGGATAAGGCTCATCCGACAATGATCTGTTATCGGCCACTCCATGGGCAACAGATACTGAGGCGAGGAATGATTGCAGGCGCTCTGGTCCGTTTTTCGGCTTTTGCGGCATCCTGTGGTCGCTGATGCGCCATGAAGCAATATGATGCTTTTCTGGTCAAGCGCTCATCGCATTCCAGGGATTGTTTATTCTTTCTCCACCGAAGGTGGTTATACGAATACCGGAATGCTAATGAACGAAATATTTCTGTGAAGATGGTAGAACAGAGATGTGACGCCATCGCTGTCATACGGGAATGGGTATATATCAGGATTTTTATAACCGTCAGCGCCCTCCCTCACGGCAGGGGAATACCACTCCGGTAGCATTCAGGAAAAGTATCATCGGATGAATGCTTAAAAAAAGAACAAATGACTGTATCCGCTATTGCCAGTACACCTCAGACTTCGATGCCAGTCCGTGAACGAACAGAGTGGAATACGTAGTCATACTACATATGGTGTTCTTTTTTTTGCAGAATTACAGTTATTAATCTTATTTAACACTGAAAATCAAGATTGGTAAAACTTGCTTTTCATGCAATGTGATGGGGATATCCAGGGAGATGGTTCTGTGATAAAGGTCAAGAAATAACACTTGAGAAAGAAAAGTCAAATACACTAGAAAATATAAAACCTCAAATAAAAACAACAATATAGATCACTGAGCAATATTTTGTTACATCTTTGCATAGTGATAATTTTTTCGCCATAGTTTAATTTTTAAAACCATACTAAAAATGTGCACAGGGGATTTTTTTATGCGAAAATTAAGTATGGTTGTGTGCTCTGTCGTTTCTGCATTAATGCTGTGTGAGGCAACACAGGCAGCAGAAATCTATAATAAAGACGGTAATAAACTGGATTTTTATGGTCGCGTTAAAGCCCGTCATTACATCTCTGATGGTTCTATGGATGGCGACAGAACATTTGCACGTCTTGGTTTCAAAGGCGAAACACAAATTAATGAGAGCCTGACTGGCTTTGGTCAGTGGGAATACCAGTTCCTGGGGTTTAAGACAGAAAGTGAAGTACGCAACGATAAAAATCGTCTGGCATTTGCAGGTATTCGCCACAATATACTCGGTTCACTTGATTATGGGCGAAACTATGGTGTTGCCTATGATGTGGGGGCTCTGACTGACGTACTTCCGGACTTTGGTGGTGACAGCTGGACTTACTCTGATAACTATATGACCGGCAGAACAACCGGAGTTCTGACCTGGCGCAATACAGATTTCTTCGGGCTTGTTGATGGACTTACTTTTTCTGCTCAATATCAGGGTAAAAATGACCGTGATAATTTACTTGAAGCTAATGGTGATGGATATGGTTTCTCCGTAAGCTATGACTATGAAGGTTTTGGAATCGTTGCCGCTTACACTAATGCCGACAGAACCAGTCTGCAGGAAAAAGAAGGCCGTAAACGTTTCATGACATCGAAAGATTCAGAAGGAAAAGAAGTTATTACGCCTCGCTGGATTGCCGGGGGAAAACATGCGGAGTTTGCAGGTGTTGGGGTCAAGTATAATGATAATGACCTGTATCTGGCAGCTGACTACTCTGAAACCCGAAATATGACTCCATTTGGTAGCGCAGGCATCGCAGATAAAGCACGGAATATTGAAGTTGTGGCTCAGTATATGTTTGATTTCGGCCTGCGTCCTTCACTGGCTTACGTTCAGTCCAAAGGGATGGATGTTAAAGGTGGAATAGTAAACTATGGCGATCAGTCTCTTGTTGAGTATATTGATGTTGGCGCAAACTACTTTCTGAACAAAAACATGTCACTTCTTATTGATTACAAAATTAACCTTATTGATGAAAGCGAATTTACCAAAAAGGCTGGAGTTGCAACCGATAATATACTTGCTGTTGGTATGATGTATCAGTTTTAACAGGTATCCATTTAAACGATTTACATAGTTTTTATTTATATCAGAGGCTTTTATTATTAATAAATGTTCGTGATGCAACTCAGAAGGAATACCATATGGAACATCAGTTAAATAAAAAACTGCTTAACTCATCAATATCACTTATATTAGCATCTGGTCTGATGATGAGTACTGCAAATGCAGCAGATGATGTTAAGCTCAAAGCAACAAAAACCAATGTTGCCTTTGCGGACTTCACGCCGACGGAATACAGCACTAAAGGTAAGCCAAATATCATTGTTTTAACAATGGATGATTTAGGGTATGGACAATTGCCTTTTGATGATAGTTCATTTGACCCTAAAACGATGGATAACCGAAATGTTGTTGATACATACAAAATAGGTATTGATAAAGCAATTGAAGCTGCAAAAAAATCCACTCCAACATTAGCGGCCCTGATGGACGAAGGTGTAAAATTCACTAACGGCTATGTTGCACACGGTGTCTCTGGCCCTTCACGTGCCGCAATCCTGACGGCGCGAGCTCCTGCTCGCTTCGGTGTATATTCAAATTCTGATGCACAGGATGGTATCCCTCTGGAAGAAACATTCCTGTCTGAATTACTTCAGAATCATGGTTATTACACTGCAGCAATCGGTAAGTGGCACTTATCAAAAATCAGCAACGTAGGTGTGCCTGAAGAAAAACAAACCCGTGACTACCACGATAACTTCACCACCTTCTCCGCAGAAGAATGGCAACCTCAGAATCGTGGCTTCAACTACTTCATGGGTTATCACGCATCCGGCGTTTCACTTTATAACTCCCCGTCATTGTTCCGTAACCGTGAAAACATTAAAGCTGAAGGGTACATTAGTGATCAATTAACTGATGAAGCAATTGGTGTAATTGACCGTGCAAGCAAACTGGAACAGCCATTTATGATTTATCTGGCATACAGTGCACCACACCTGCCTAACGATCAGCCTGCGCCTAAAAACTATCAGGAGAAATTCAACACTGGTAGCAAGACTGCTGATAACTATTATGCGTCAATTTACTCCGTTGACCAGGGGGTTAAAAAGATCCTGAATACACTTAAGGAAAAAGGTCAGTACGACAACACCATCATTCTGTTCACCTCTGATAACGGTGCTGTAATTGATGGTCCACTGCCACTGAATGGTGCGCAGGCTGGTTACAAAGGCCAACCGTATCCGGGTGGTATGCATACACCTATGTTCATGTGGTGGAATGGCAAGCTGAAAACGGGTGATTATGACAAACTGGTTTCATCAATGGACTTCTATCCGACCGCTTTAGATGCCGCAGATATCAAGATCCCTGCTTCTCTGAAACTAGATGGTGTATCATTATTGCCATATGTACAGAAAGGAGCTGATAAGAAATCTGCAGCTGGCGAACCTCACAAATATCTGTCCTGGATTACCTCTTATTCTCACTGGTGGGACGAAGAGAACACTGCATTCTGGAACGGATATCATAAATTCGTGAGAAAAGAGTCTGATGATTATCCGCACAACCCACATACAGAAGACTTAAGCCAGTTTGCATACACTGTAAGAAGCAACGATTATTCTCTGGTTTACACCTATGCAGAGAATAAACTAGCTCTGTACGATATCAACGATCTGCAACAAACTAAAGATCTCTCTGCATCCCATCCTGATGTAGTTAAGAATATGAAGGCTGTTATGATTGACTTCATCACGTCAAGTCAAAAACCGATCAGTGATATCAACCAAGCCAAATTTGAGAATATAAAAAAATCTTTAACTAACGTGAAATGATAATAAGCAGGGAGTAGATATATCTACTCCCTGGATATAGGGAAATAAATCAGTTAGAGCAATAAATAATGAACAAACACGAAAATAAAAAATACTGTTCATCTGACGAGATTTGGTGTACACAACGTAAGGAGTTAATCAAATCTGTTCTTGAAACAAAGAAAGCTTCTGATTTAGAAAAACAGAGTACAGATATAGCTCAACAGTATTTATCAGAGACGATTCAGTTTTCTATTGATGATTTTATCAAAAATATAAAAAGAAAAGTTAAATCCCGAGGTTCCAGGCCTCCCGCCAAACGTAAAAACACTCACAAGGGAACATAGATTCAATGCGTTTATTTAGAAGGTCTGTCTTCTTTTTAATATTAACTTATTAATTGGTGCTATTCATATAATTCTTTAAACAGCGAACTTATAGCCAGGATTCAATAGATATAGTAACAGGAACATCAGTAAGCGATGAGATGGTCTTCCCCCTCCTTCACGACAACCTTTAATTACGTCATGATGGATAAACTTTAACCACAAAAGTAAGAGGGATACCATGTCTCAACAGAAAATCACCGGCATCGATCTGGCTAAAACGAACTTTTATCTTTTCAGTATCAATGCTCATGGCAAACCCGCAGGAAGGATCAAACTTTCTCGCAATCAACTGCTTAACTGGCTGGTGCAGCAGCCTAAAATGACTGTTGCGATGGAGGCTCGCGGGCATCCCATCACTGGGCCAGGGAAATCAGGAAACTCGACCATGATGTAATATTTCTTCCGGCGCAACATGTTAAAGCTTATCAGCGACGCCAGAAAAATGATTATGACGACGCTCAGGCAATAGCTGAGGCCTGCCAACATGGAACTATACGCCCCGTACCAATAAAAACTCTGGAGTAACAGGACGTCCAGACTTTTTTGAAAATGCGCCGGTTGGTTTCGATGGAAAGGACACAACTGATAAATCACGTTCGTGGACTTCTTGCTGAATATGGCATTGTGTTCAGTAAAGGCGCAACAGAATTACGCCAAAAATTACCGGCATTACTTGAGGATGCGGAAAACGAACTCACTGATACCATGAAGACGTTATTGCATCGGCAGTATATACGGTTGATTACACTAGATAATGAACTGGAGTGGTATGATTCTGAACTGAAAAATATGTCCGCCAAGATCCTATGTGCAAACGCTTGTTAGCCATTCCTAGATTCAGCCCTCTGGTTAGTCAGGCAATAAAAAGCTGGATGGGGGATGGAAAACAGTTTAGACGAGGAAGAGATGCATCTGCGACTCTGGGACTGGTTCCCCGACAGTTCAGCACAGGTGGGAAGCAGGTTCTTCTGGGTATAACAAAATTTGGAGAAATGTAATGAACACATCCCACCCCATTAAGTCAGGTGCTCTGTGATGGATGAAGGGAAATACTGGAAGGTGTGGAGCCTCGCAGATTTCCGGCATCATAGTGCCCAATACAGGATGCATAAAGCTCCCTCAGACTGGAGACTCCACAAATGAAATATACACCGGTTGGCGTTGATATCGCAAAACATCTGATTCAGGTTCATTTCATCGACGAGCACACAGGTGAAGTGATTGATAAGCAACTACGTCGTCAGGATTTTCTGATGTTCTTCTGTAATCGGGAACCCTGCCTGATTGGTATGGAGGCCTGTAGAGGCTCTCAGCACTGGGGGCGTGAACTGACAAAGCTGGGGCATAAAGTCCGGTTGTTACAGGCCCACTTTGTTAAGGCATTCGTCATGGGAAATAAGAATGATGTGATGGATGCCCGGGCTATCTGGATGGCTGTTCAGCAGCCAGGTAAGGACATCGCGGTTAAAACAGAAGAACAACAGTCAGTGCTGGTTTTGCACCGTTCCCGCAGACAATTGGTTAAGTTCCGCACCATGCAGATTAATTCTCTGCACGGCACGCTCCTAGAATTTGGTAAAACCATTCACAAAGGTCGGGCAGCGATGGAGCGAGAGCTCCCTGAAGCACTGGAGCGGATGAAAGAGAGACTGCCGCCGTATCTCATTACTGTGCTGGAAAACCAGTACAACCGGCTGAATGAGCTGGACTCGCTGATAGAGGATATTGAAAAAAAGCTTACCAGCGTGGCGAGACAGAATGAAACCTGTAAGCGGTTGCTGGATATTCCCGGCGTTGGGCCACTTATTGCAACGGCAGCGGTGGCCACCATGAGGGAAGCATCAGCGTTTAAATCAGGGCGAGAGTTCGCGGCTTATGTTGGTCTGGTGCCCAAACAGACTGGCTCAGGAGGGAAAATCCGCCTGCTGGAGATAAGCAAACGTGGTAATACATATCTGCGAGCCTTGTTTATTCATAGCGCAAGGGCGGCAGCATTACTGCCCAAAGAACCTGGTCCGTGGATAACCGAACTGAAAAAACGTCGTCCAACCAGCGTGGCAATCGTCGCCATGGCAAACAAACTAGCACGAACAGTATGGGCGATAGCAGCTCATGGAAGTAAATACGACAAGAATCATGTCAGTATCAGATCATATTAATCGCTGATACCGATAAATATTAACTTTTAATGAAAGGATGAATACTGAAAGGTAACTCTGGCGGCCATAGTGATGACAACGACAGGTAAGACCGGGACTCACTAAACCTGAATATTGTGTTGAGCTAAAAGCTCGCTGGAGAAATGAGGTGTGAGTCAGCGAATTACATAGGGGCTCGCAGCTTCATGGCTGCAAAAAAGCCGGATATAAAGCTGCAACCTACCCGTCACTGTCAAGGCAATGGATGCCTTGCAACGGGATGTGTTCATATAATCAATATGTCAGATCTATGCTGATACAGGGTGCCAGAGCGGTATTGTTCAGAGCCTCAGAGAAAACTGATTCACTTCGTGTGTGGGTTAATTGTATTCGGGAAAAGCGTGGCTTCAACCAGGCAGTTGTTGCTCTTGCAAATAAACTCCTTCGGATCGCCTGGGCAATTATCGCCCGCAATGAGATGTATTTGCCCGCAGCAAAACAAAATCAATAATCTACGTAAAATCAGTAGGAGTAAAGCTTACCCTGAAATTGCAAAGAATGCAGAATGATGAAAAACAGGTCAGACCGACGTTACGAAAACCTGCAAGATGAGCCAGGCCAGTAAGGCCGAGTAAGCGATAAGGTCGGAGCGCGCGAATGTCTCATCAAGGCCAGAAGCAATAACTTCATGAACAAACCGGATATACGAAAGTAAACCTGTCCCTATCATAGTTGCTGTACTCTTGCAATACGGGGGAAGACCATCTCATCGCTTACGAACAATTCGTGAAAACGATGAAGAAAGACTACATCGCGTGCATGCCGAAATCTAATGTAAGAACGGCATTGCATAATCTTGCAGTGGAGATCGGGTATTACAATGAAAACCATCCGCATAGTGCGTTAGGTTATCTCCCACCAAGGGAATATCAACGTCAGCGAATAACGTCACCTTAGATGCAGTAGTTGTCAGGAAATAGTGACTCAAGGGCAGGCTTACCATATACACTCTTAGTGGTTCGACTGGGTATTAGAATAGCTATTAACAGATTAGCACTGAACACTGCGTAATAGTGGTTGCACAAACAAAATGTTATGTTATAACATTGCTGTATTGACATATATTTTCGAATGTATATGAACGTAATCAGAACTGTCATTTGTACATTAATCATACTTCCGGTGGGGTTACAGGCAGCGACAAGTCATTCTTCTATGGCTAAAGATACAATCACCGTTGTCGCGACAGGAAATCAGAACACGGTATTTGAAACGCCGTCGATGGTCAGTGTCATCACGAATGACACGCCATGGAGTCAGAATGCGGTCACATCAGCCGGTATGCTGAAAGGTGTTGCGGGTCTCAGCCAGACTGGTGCAGGACGGACCAATGGGCAGACCTTTAATCTACGCGGCTATGACAAAAGCGGGGTACTTGTTCTTGTTGACGGCGTCCGTCAACTCAGTGACATGGCAAAAAGCAGTGGCACTTATCTGGATCCGGCACTCATCAAACGCATCGAAGTTGTCCGCGGACCAAACTCCAGTCTGTACGGCAGTGGCGGGCTGGGGGGGGTGGTGGACTTCAGAACTGCCGATGCTGCAGATTTTCTTCCCCCCGGAGAGACAAATGGTGTAAGTCTGTGGGGAAATATCGCCAGTGGTGACCACAGCACAGGCTCGGGGCTCACCTGGTTCGGTAAAACCGGAAAAACAGATGCGCTTCTTTCTGTCATTATGCGTAAAAGAGGAAATATCTATCAGAGTGATGGTGAGCGTGCACCTAACAAGGAAAAACCTGCAGCCCTGTTTGCGAAAGGCTCTGTCAGTATAACAGACAGTAACAAAGCAGGTGCCAGCTTGCGTCTCTACCAGAATAACACCACTGAACCGGGCAATCCCACTCTGACACATGGTGACAACGGCCTGCGTGACAGAAAAACAGCACAAAATGACGTGCAGTTCTGGTACCAGTACTCCCCTGCGGATAACAGCCTCATCAATGTAAAGTCAACGTTATATCTCAGTGATATCACTATCAAGACAAACGGTCACAACAAAACAGCAGAATGGCGAAACAACAGAACCTCCGGTGTTAATGTTGTCAACAGGAGCCATACTCTGATTTTTCCGGGAGCCCATCAGTTAAGTTATGGCGCCGAATATTACCGTCAGCAGCAGAAGCCGGAAGGCTCTGCCACACTATATCCGGAAGGAAACATTGACTTTACATCGTTGTATTTCCAGGATGAAATGACAATGAAAAGCAACCCGGTTAACATTATCGTCGGTTCCCGTTATGACCGGTACAAGAGCTTCAATCCCCGAGCCGGAAAACTGAAAGCCGAACGCCTGTCCCCCAGGGCGGCGATTTCAGTCTCACCAACAGACTGGCTGATGATGTACGGCTCCATATCCTCTGCATTCCGTGCCCCCACAATGGCAGAAATGTACAGGGATGATGTACATTTTTACCGCAAGGGTAAACCCAATTACTGGGTACCTAACCTTAATCTGAAACCAGAAAATAACATTACCCGTGAGATTGGCGCAGGTATTCAACTGGACGGCCTGCTTACAGACAATGACCGGCTGCAGTTGAAAGGCGGATATTTCGGAACGGATGCCAGAAACTATATTGCCACGCGCGTGGATATGAAACGGATGCGTTCTTATTCTTATAATGTATCCCGGGCCCGTATCTGGGGATGGGATATGCAGGGTAATTACCAGTCTGATTATTTTGACTGGATGCTTTCTTATAACCGCACGGAAAGTATGGATGCCAGTAGCAGGGAATGGCTGGGCTCCGGCAATCCTGACACACTCATCAGTGACATCAGTATACCTGTTGGTCATGGAGGAGTTTCTGCCGGATGGCGTGCTGAACTTTCGGCAGCAGCCACGCATGTGAAAAAAGGCGATCCCCATCAGGCTGGCTATGCCGTACATTCCTTTTCACTGTCTTATAAGCCTGTAAGTGTTAAAAGCTTTGAGGCATCAGTGACTCTGGATAATGCCTTCAACAAGCTTGCCATGAATGGCAAAGGTGTGCCGCTTTCAGGCAGAACTGTCAGTCTTTATACCCGTTATCAGTGGTAACCTCGCAGGAAATAAATCATGATGAAAAATACAGGCTATATCTTAGCTCTTTGTCTGACAGCATCGGAGCATGCCCTGGCCCACGATGTCTGGATTACCGGTAAACAGGCAGAGAACAACGTTACCGCAGAGATTGGTTATGGTCATAATTTCCCCTCAAAGGGCACAATTCCTGACAGAAGGAATTTCTTTGAAAATCCCCGGCTTTATAACGGGAAAGAGATAATAACGCTGAAGCCAACGTCCACGGATTATGTCTATAAAACTGAGTCTGCAGCCAACGGTAATAGCTACGTTCTGTCAACGAAAATGAAACCGGGATACTGGTCGAGAACCTCGTCAGGATGGAAGCCTGTCAGTCGGGAGGGCAGAAATGATGTGGCATACTGTGAGTTTGTGACTAAATATGCAAAATCTTTTATTCCTGGTGAACAGCAGATGCCAGCACAACTCTATCAGTCTCCAACAGGGGATGAGCTTGAAATCATTCCATTATCCGATATCAGTCGTTTCGGTGAAGATGTGAAGCTGAAAGTTCTGTATAAAACATCCCCGCTTGCCGGAGCTACTCTGGAGCTTGACTCTGTCAGTTATCTGAAATCATCCCGTCATACCCATGCAGCTGAGCATAAACATTCGGCTCATAAAGCAGAACTTACCTTTGTAAGTAATGAGGACGGTATCATCACTGTACCTTCCCTTCATGTCGGGCAATGGCTGGCTAAAGTCAAAAATAAGAAAGTATTTCCGGACAAGAGTCTGTGTGATGAAACTGTCGATGTGGCAACCTTAAGCTTCTCCCGAAATTAATAATACTATTCCTGCCCTGATTTATGGGCAGGGTATTATCAATACGAGAATAGCCTACCGACATCCGTGTAAAAAACCACATAATGATTTTTCATATCCATTTCCAGATATACTTATGTAAAGATCACCTCCAAAAAAGCGTAATAGTAATAAAAATCCCTGAAGCACCCTGTTCAAACCAGAAGGAATACATAACAAGACAATAAAATGTGAAATCCATCACAGCAAAGAACTCTTTGTTTATAATATAATGAAAATTAGCTAATATTCTTTAACAAGAACTGTTGGTCATATAAAATTAAATATTTTTATGCTAAATGGTTCCATACGTGAAGTTATATCAGAATAAGGAGACATAGCCAGAAAACTTTCTTTTCATAAACTCTTTAATATTCAAAAGAAAATATTATACCCAGCATTATTTATTTGAAAATCACATCGTTTATCATGAGGAGCATATTATCTCCTCCAGCACCAAAAATAAAAACACAAAACAACCTTACAACTTATATATTAACACAAAGTAGAGAAAGAAGAACAACTCATCTTAAAACAAGAAAAATATACAAATTAAAAGAAATAGAAACACATGAGCATTGAACAAATCATAAATGAAATAAATGTATACCTTAATTCTCTTAAGAAAGAAGATGAACGCATTGATGCAATTAATAAAATAAAGATTGAGTTACATAGGAGTAGTCCTTTTTACGCAGAACCTGTTGATTGTGTTATATGGATAAAAAACAATCTAATTGAAGCAAACGACTATAATCCTAACGTCATGGCTCCCTCCGAAAAAAGGTTATTAACACACTCCCTGTTGGTTGATGGATTCACTCAACCTGTTGTCACCTTAGCTCAAAAGGGGAAATACACCGTTATTGACGGATTTCACAGACAAATGCTTGGGAAAAGCACAACAAAACTAGAGAAAAAACTAAAAGGATATTTACCTGTCACATGCATTAAGCATGATAATAACTTTAAAGCTTACTCTATCGCCTCGACCATCAGGCATAACAGGGCCAGAGGAAAGCACCAGATAGACGCGCTCTCCGATATCGTCCGAGATCTTTCCCGAATGGGATGGGATGATCTCCGAATAGGTAGTGAACTGGGCATGGATACAGATGAGGTACTGAGATTAAAACAAATAAGTGGGTTAACAGAACTATTTGAGGAGGAAAACTTTAGTCCGGCATGGACAATAAAGTAATCATTTAGGGGGTGACTTTATCCAGTAATTACCGACTGATATATGATCACCCCATGTAATGGACAGCTATTGACAGATCAAAAACATGGGGGATATTAATTCAACTCTGAATACTCGCTAAATACCCATCTTAGATTATCAAAAAACGAATGATTACATATCAGCAATAATAAAACACAACTTATACAAAATCCTCAAGATGACGACTGATACTGTTTTCACGATAACAGGTCACCAGTAATTCCCGTGTAGCCCGGGTGAACGCAACATAAAGCGCCGGAATAACTTCAGACTCATCCGCAGCACCTGAGTGAACGAAAGAAGCATTGATAACCGCAACATACGGAAACTCCAGTCCCTTACTGCTCTGGTAGGTCAGTAAATGCACAACATCCTTGCGTCGCGAATATTTCTTCTTACCTTCACTGTCAAAGCAGGTGGCATAAGGTATCCCGCGTTGTGTCATGACCTCTTTCAGATGTTTCACTGAAAACTCTGCAGGACACAAAACAGCCATATCACTCCAGTGACCGCACAGTGTATAGCGTTTCTCCAGCCAGCCCACAACCTGCACTGCCTCATCACTCTCAGAAGCACAACGCAGAATTTCCGGCTCTGTGCCCTCTTCACCGCCCGCCTGTGGCTGAACAAACGGTATTTCACGGTTCTGATGCTTCTCAAAATACTCACGGGAGAATGCATAAGCAAAGTGCAGAATGCGTTTCGTATTACGGTAATTTACCGGCAGGACGGAAGTACGTCCCTGCGCCTGAATCCCCACACTGGCAAGCGAAAAGTTCAGAGCCCGTTCCCGTCTGTAAATGGACTGTGCGTCATCGTACATCAGGAGCAGTGAACGGGACGCGTTATCAAACAGGCGGGCTATCAGAGCCAGCCAGCGACTCTCAAAATCATGCCCCTCATCCACAAGTACGGCATCGTATCCAGTATCAGTAATTGTTCCGCTGTTCACGGCATCTTCCAGCGCACTGAAGCATTTCTCCGGGTAATCCTTTCCTCCAGCAGTCACCTGAATTCCATGGCGCTTTATCATTGAGGCGCACCAACTATGAAAATGGAATACCGTAACCCGTGACTTCAGTCCCCTGGACTCAATACATTCCCGCAGGTAGCTGGCCAGAGTAATGTTGTAACATAGCACCAGAATCTTACCAGGGGTAGTTTCAGCCAAGTAAAGACAACGGAACAAAAGAATCATTGTTTTTCCAGAGCCGGCTACCCCATGAATAACACGATGCCCATCACCAATATTTCTGGCCAGAATCTCCTGCTGAATATCCATTATTTTGATTTGTGAGTGCTGTCTGACGGTCATTTCAGGAAACAGATGAGCACGCAGAATATCTCTAACCTGTGGTGTCACCCGGGTTCTGAATCCCATCGTAAACATCCCGGCAATTTTTTGGCGGAATATATCAGGTAAAACAGACTGAGTCATATCATCCTGACAGATTGTCTGCGCTGAAGGGAAAATCCTTTCCACAGCATTTTCATCATTCCCAGCCAGAGCCTTCAGTTGCTGGCGGGTAATACGGGTAAACACAACACCATACGCCCAGGCCAGATTCAGACGCCCCTTATACTGACCATCATTCTGTCGCAAACGTGAGTCTGCAGGTAAAGCATTTACGGTATCACAGGCATAACGACGAACCTGTAGCAGCGGATTTATTTCTGATTTAAGAATACCGTTAGTTTCAAGAATGACCTGTTCGTGATTTACCTGATGCAACGTGTGAACGGTCCAGTCCTTGACTTCAAGAAATACCAGACCATTCTCCGGGTCAATAATGACAAAATCAGGATGTCGGTTTTTCCGTCCCACCGGAATATCGTACCAGACCAGACACTCATTACTCATAAATGCCTCAAGACGGGATGCAACCCGCTTTTCCCCAGCAGTCATCCGCTCCTCGGTAACACCTGATATATTTATCAGTTTAGCCATAAAACAGCCCCTGACAGATGATGAACATTTAATATATATAACTTATCATATATTGTAGCACTCGTATATCCGTTGCTTATAAGCCCCTCAGATTTTACATATCAAACAGGGATAAATCAGCAAGGAATCTTATTTTTTTAGCTACTATCCTGGATTAACCGTCATATTTCTGATGTTTAAATATAATTTACAATATTCCCCACTCTTTCCTTTTTTCACGCATTCTGGCCAGGTAGCGCTCATAATGTCGGGGCTTATTCGGACTAAACGCCAGCATCCGACACCAGAAATCATTTTTCAGTAACGTCTTACAGATGCGACGCCAGGAGGGAATATCTTTACATCCCTGGTCATTATCCTGCTCATCAGGGATGCCATCCGGCCATCCATGAGACTGCCACCACCGAAGATAAACAGCAATCTTATTCTTGTAATGCTCCGCCGTTTTCTCAGGCATTGACTCCAGCAGAAACATTGCATAACTCTGCCATGTATGGTGAACTGGTTTTGTTATCTGTTTCCTCAAAGCAAAATAAGCACCACTTTCATTTGCATAGAGCGCTCCCCCTACAGCACCTGATACGCGAGCACACATTCTGCCCCATGTATCCGGCTCCAGTACATGATAAAGCCACAACCCCTTACGTTGCTCCGGTCCAAAAGGCTCACACACCCGCATATTGCGAAGAGGAACTCCAGCCCTGTACATCAGGTCATAAAGAGAGTTATAGGCAGCACGTGTTCTCGCATGGTAAATCCATACATCTCTTGTTTTCCAGTCGTACAAAGGATACATGGTGTAGTAAAATCCCTCAGCCGATGCCGTGGTCCAGGGTTTATCCTCCGCATAACGGAGCTTACGTCCGGATACCAGTCCCATAAAACGATTCAGTGACTCATCAGCGCGAACACCAGTAAGAATCGCAGCAACCATCCCTTTTTCCCGGGCAAACCAATGATTAAATGCCGGAATAAACTCTTCAAATGTCATCGCATTCTGATAAAAAGGAAAAAAAGACGCTCTGGTTATGGCATCTTCTGGTGGCTGGCGAACCCATTCAGCCCCGTCCTCCCAACATACCCACTCAGGCTGTACCTGAGACACTCCATTAACGGTCGTCAGAGGCAGCGCCACCCAGAAAAAAGTATCTGTGATATCATCGTACATTTCCCTCAACCTGGTGACATGCTCAATGGTACACTGATACTGAGCCTCCCAGTCAACAAACAGTACAGAAAAACGGCGTTTTTTTCGGCGGGCAATATTCGCCATCAGGTGAAACAGGACAGTGGAGTCTTTTCCGCCGGAAAAAGAAAGACAAACTGATGAAAACGTATCAAACACCCATTCAATACGCTCCATGGCAGCGTCAAAAACATCAATCCCTGTCATTATTTTCTTTGGCATTTTATATCCTTGTACAGATGACATTATATACAGTACATATACCAAAAATGACCATAAAAACACAATGAAAACAGCCTGACAGATTCAGGCTGTTCATCTTTCACAAATAAAATGCGCTTTTCATTTTACTGTCTGGAACTGACTGAGCGACTGTTATGGGTTACCGACTCTGCCTGCTTCCCGGAGCGAACAAGATGGATATCCATTTGTGGATATGGAAAACTTATCCCTTCTGAATCAAACTCCCGCTTAATTCTCTCCAGTACATCCCAGTATACAGACTGAAGGTCATCACGCCTGCTCCATACCCGTACTACAAAATTCATGGATGACTCCCCAGGCTCATTCAGGCGAACAGTGATTTCCCTGTTCTTCAGAACCCTCTCTTCTGACATCACAATATCTGTCAGGACTTGTTTCACACAGTCAATATCTGCATCATATGAAACACTGATGATAAACTCATTTCGTCGTTCAGGCTCCCTGGAGAAATTAACAATCTCTCCGGCAATAATCTTCCCGTTCGGAATGACAACAATTTTACCATCCAGTGTACGCATCGTGGTTGAGAATATATGTACATTCTGCACAGTCCCGGCAACACCACCCAGGTCAGCATATTCACCAGCCCTGAAAGGACGGAACATCACGAGAAGAATACCAGCTGCAAGGTTTGACAATGACCCCTGCAGGGCAAGTCCAACAGCAAGACCTGCAGCCCCCAGGACTGCAATTACGGAAGCTGTCTGAACCCCCACACGTCCCAGGGCAGCAATCAGCGTAAAGGCTATAATGGCATGACGTATCAGCGCGGAAAGGAACAGCGCCACTGTGGCATCAATATTCCTGCCCAGCATCAGATTATTCAGCACACCAGAAATCATCCGTGCAGCGATACCCCGATAATAATAATAACCACTGCTGCCACAAGATTCGCGGCGTAACCGGGCAACATATCCTGATTACGGACAATTCATGAAACCGCCTCGCCAGAAGCGTCCATCACATCCGGTTTTTCCCTGTTTTATATTCCCCGGAACATTTTATTTCCAGGAATCTCCGGGCCTTTATCCCGCATCATATACACAGCTATGACAACCCGCTCTTCTGCAGTCATCATTTCCCCGTGGCTTCACGGATTTTCTGTTCCGTCTTATACTGCGAAAGCGCATACACGGCCCATATTGTTGCCGGTATCCAGCCCAGCAGCGTTATCTGTAACACCAGACAAAAAATCCCCGTCAGAGGCCGGCCAATGGTGAAAAAAGTCAGCCAGGGAAGAAGAAAAGCAATCAACAGACGCATAAAAACTCCTTATGTTTATTAAATTAACGAATCAGAGGCTGCGTTTAACATTACCGGAAATAAGCTGTCCTGCTTCACAACCTCCCTTTTTCTGACCAGAAGCATCCCCTTGTACAACAACTCAACTTCATTATGTACCCGTAACCTCTTTATCAGATTCTGCTTATGAGTGGAGAATGTTTTCTCTGACATGCCAAGATGTCGTGCCCCCTCTGTTCCGTTACTGCCATAAAGCAGCATCATCAGTACATTTACCTGCCGGCCTGACAGGGTCAGCTTCTCCACCGACATGAATGCGCGGTACAGATGACTGATATCGTTTACTGAACATCGCTCAGTAAGATGTCTGATATCATAAACCGGACTGTCAACCACTCCCCAGAGAAAACGGAGCGCTTCCGGAGAAGAAAAATAAAGGGTGTTCATATCACTTATATTATTCTTATACAGAAAACCGACAATTTCAGATATCCGGGAAGAAGATATTATCACCACATTATCTGTCTGCATGCCGCTGATAATGAATTTACCGGGATTAATATACTCCTTCACTCCCTCCAGAAAATAACTGTTATCACAAATAAAATGCATACCCGTTCCACATGAAATTTATCACGCCTGGCCACATAACATTAATTATCCCGGATTTACCGGTCTGCGGTGCTGCAGAGATATTTAATACTGACGCCGCGCAGACCATTTTTCTCCATCGCATTGTAAAGATGCGCACATACCGTCTTCATGCTTATCCCCAGCTGGTCTGCCAGAAAGGTAAAAGCGTACTCATGGAAAACAACTCCGAAGACCACCACCATCTCGGTACGGGTCAGTGGTCTTGCCGTATGTCCGAACAGCCACGCCCCACGACGGATGGCCTGCCTGATATCTGTCAGGCATCTCACAGAGGAAACAGGAATGACAAGAAAACGACGCCCACAGAACATACAGTATGTAAGCCTTTCCAGATTACAGTCACAGAGAATCACATAACTGTCTTCGGGAAGTGGCAGACGGCGCTTTCCGGCATCAAACAGTTCACGGCCTGTCGTGAGCCTGTATCCGCTCAGCATACACATCAGGCCATATTCCAGATATCTGTCACGGGTCATAATAATAATCTGCATACTCTCAGACCCTTATCTCCCGGATACCGGCTCCGTTTACCATTACCGGTATAACTGACTCATCATTCATAACGGAAACTGTCTGCCGCATACATCAGTGCCCGCTCTTCCAGCTCTGACAGACTCAGCTCTTTCAGTTCCCCTTCTCCTTCCGCAAGAAGACAACATTCAAAAACAGCTGCATCGTCGCATTCCAGACGAACCTGCACCCTGTCAGCCCGACCGTTTACAGTAAATACCTGCACTGAACTTATGCGATAGTTCAGCATATACACTCTCCCTCTCAGCTCCTCAGGAATACCCCGGAACCGTCAGTCATGCCACCGGGGAGAAAAGCAGGCAGCGAATCATGACCGCATACAGAACGCTGCCCGCCCCGGTGACTCAGACCCGGGTTCAGAACTCCCGGTTGACACCCACATTCCAGGAAACATCACCGTCACTGAACGCAGTACCTGCCTTTGCCGCAGCCTGCTCGTTAAAGCGATATCCCATGCCCACCGCAACAGCCTGCCTGTCACTGTACCCGCCCACAGCCGCTGTGGCGTTAAATTTACCCACACTGTATGGCTGGAAAAGACCGGCCAGCGCAGCTGACTGGGCTGCTGCCCGCTTCATTTCCTCATGATTCTCATTAATCTGACGCTGCTGACTGTTCATACGACGCTCATGCGCCTGCAGGGTACGTGCCTGAGAAGCAATGGCGCGACTGTTGCGTTCACCCACCTGACGGTTACGGCTGACCGCAGCACGGTTTTCTGTGGCCATTTCCTGTGTACGTACCAGCCCTTCCTGTACAGTAATTCGTTCACCGGTTCCCTCACCGCGCGTCACATAACCATGACTGTCCACAGCAACGGTACTTCCGGTATTTATCTGCTGTTGCTGGCTGTTCAGGCGCTCTTCATGCGTCTCCAGCAGGTCTCTCTGGGAAAGCAGTCCCCGGGTGTTACGGTTTATGGCCACCGTGTTCCGGATAATATTCTCCCTGTTCTCTGCAGCAACCGTATCGGTATGGTCACGCGCCTTAAGTGCTTCCGCTGCAATCCGTCCACTGACGTCACTGTACACCTCATCCGCCTTCCTGTTCAGTTGCCCGACAGTGGCTGCATCCGTATCCCGTGTACCATCACTGACACCACCGAGAACCCGGGTTTTATCCGGTACACGCGGACTGGCCGGGTTTGTGACACCTGAGTCATATCCGATGTAGACTTCATTTTCACGGGTTGTACCGGACTGCTGACCAAGAGCCACTGAATACCTGTGCATTGCCTGTGCACCCGTACCCAGTGCCACCGAATTTAAAGCATCAGCCTTTGCCCAGCTACCTACTGCCACACCATTAGACGCCTTCGGATTTACGTAAGCTGACATCCCCACGGATGTGGAAAACGGCGCATGCGCATACGATGCAGAGCCAAGAGCTGTCCCTGCCTTTCCAGCCCTCGCCCATGCACCTACAGCCGTGGAGCTGGTCTCTGATGCAGAGGCTGTGCCCGGAGACGCCCAGGAACTGTCATCCTGCGCAAACGCCGGAGCACCGGCAATCAGAAAGGAAATAAGCGATAAAGTAATACCATGTCGATTTATTTTCATAAACAACCTCATTGATATACACAATATACTGGCACAGAGTTAAATTAATATATAATCAGGAGAGAAGTGAAAGAGTACCCGGTGCGAAAATGAATTAATCTGAGCAGATTTAACGGTAAACGAAGCGCAATAAATTAAAATTAAAAAAACAAAATCACTTGCAGTCTATTATCTTTACGTTCCTCACCGCAACCGCACACAAAAACAAAACACACAATACATTGATTTTAAACAAAAAAAACAAAACAGAAACTCAACACATAAAAATCAGACAATATAAACAGAATTGTGATTTATATCCTCAAGCGCTGTATTAACGAAATATATCCGTCCTCCTGCAATACCTGCCTCAACATCATTTCCGGTTTGTTTCAGACATGAAATGAACTCATCTGTCGATGTAACAATGTCCTTTGATAAAAACAGAAAATCTTTTTCACCCTTATGTTTATTAAAATCCATGATAAATGAATTCCCTTCACAAGCAGCATCAAAGACGAAGACATCATGACCAGTACCACCATACAGATAATCATTACCTCCCCCACCATATAACCAGTCGTTACCTTCTGCTCCGTACAACTCATCATTACCAGAAGCCCCATGAAGATAATCATTCCCGCGACCTCCGTGTAAAAGACTTACTCCTTCTCCCCCGGCACTATGTAATATATCATTTCCGTCAAGACCAAAAATAATATTTCCGAACAGACTATCATCTCCGTTTGTACCTTCTGTATGTTTTCCGTAATCAACATTTTTATTACGCCACTTCAGAAGATACCTGTGGTCTGTAATCTGCTCTTCTTCTATCTGATAAGGGCTTAGTTTACTCCTCCAGTCACCAGAAAAAGAGATACCTTCAATACCTGTTGCCTCAGTCAGACCGGCTCCCCGTTCTGAATGGAAAAACAGCGTCCCATCACTGACCCTGTATATATTCCAGTCATCCATTACATCGCTAAGAAGCAGCGTGTCATACCCACTGCCACCATCAACCCTGTTTGCTCCCTTACCTGGTTCAATCTTATCATTCCCTCCCCCTCCCTCTATATAGTCGCCACCCTTCCCGCCTGCCAGCAGATTATTGCCATCATTACCGATGATGAATACAGGTCTTTCACGACTCTCATCCCCCTTGTCATGAACCCATGAATACCAAGATGTCCAGCTACTTTGCTCATCCACAATGACTGTACTGTCCGGTGACATGTAGTCGTAAAACTGAGCCCCTAAAATTCTTTCAAAGGCGTCAGTTTTTGAACCCGCAAAATGCGCACTCCAGCTTCCCAGCGGGAGTGCAAGCACAGAAAAGGGGATAATATTCCAGAGGAATGAACCATAAAGGTCTGTGTATAAAACAATGTTATCAGGAGAAGAGTCATATTCACGATCCGGGGTTGTCAAGCCCGGCCCCATTGCTTTAACTGCCTCCCAGAACCCGGCTCCATCTCCCAGCACACGAAATACCGGATCGTTTTCAAAACCGATATTTAATACCTTCCCATCCCCGTCAAATACCAGCGGGGAAGCCCAGGCTATATAGTCAGAATTAGCATAAAAACCATCAGCCAGAGACTCACTGAGTCTGGCCATAATGTTAGTCAACCCACCCCCCAGGCTATAGCCTGTGACAATAACATCTTCACCACTTAAACCATTACTGATTGCAAAGTCTCTGATACTTTGAAGCAGGTTTTCTGCTTCAGACAGCGCTTTTCCATTATTGAGCTGTGTATAATCAACAATATCGCAGATATCATTTGTTCCACAGAATGATATTGCAATTTTCTGTAGATTCTGTTGAGCATCAAACAACCCAACAACTTTCAACTGAGGACCAAATCCTGACGCAGGGTTTCCTGTAACCGGACTGGGAAAGCGATAAAAACCTCTTGAATCGACATATTCCGAAGATAACCTGAGTTCTTCCACTGTAATATCACGCCAGCCTTCATTAAGAACATCGGTAGAATAATCAATCCTATCTGGGTGCTTTGCAAATAGCCTGGATACCAGAAAACTTCCTAATCCAAGAACCTTTCCTGTATTGGCATATACTGCAATATTATAAGACGCAGAGATCAGGCCTGTTATTTGCGCTTGATGATAATCTTTATAATTAAAGAGTCCCATGAGTATTTCCTTATTTAAAGAACAGCCCCATGCTGGGGCTGTTTGTTTAGATTTTCTTTTATTTAACCTCAATACCCTCCTGTATCCAAAGAGTTAAACCAGGAATATCAGTGGACTGATAGGTGAAATATTTAACATCACCATCATTGGCACTACTTAAATTCTCCCAGTCGAAGTTTTGTACATCCACGGATGCACCTGAACTACCTGAGATTTTTAATATCTCCCCCTCTATATCCTGAGATTTAAAATCATCTGAATTCAGAATGAGATGAGATGTAGAGTGCAAATCAACATGCTCAAAACCAGAGAACATAGCACTTGTTACTGTAGTATTGTCCAAAGATATCGTGTCAAAGCCCTCTCCACCTATAATATTTACCTGAGTACCATTGTTAGTTGAAATCTCTCCATTAGCGTAAATGAAGTCATTACCTGCCCCCAAGTCTATATTCGTATTAATAATAGCATCCGCACTATTACCTTCATACCCTAAAGCCAGAACAGTATCATTTCCTGCCCCCATAACAATATCAGTTCCTGATATTGTTCCACCTGATGATGAAGAATTGAGCCCAGTATAGTCAATGGATGTACTACCATTATAACTATCAGTAGTTGCTCTCAGTTGTCCTTCTTCATTCACATATAGTGTTACATCGTTATTTCCGACACCAACAACCAAGGTATCATCTCCATTCCCCATATCAGTACGATGAGAGTGATCCGTGTATCCTGCACTGGTATTACGTCCATAATCTCTTCCTGTAACGATTAAATCATTCCCTTCTCCTGTGAATAAACCAACCGGGAAGCGAGATGCTTGAGTTCTATCTAATCCTCCGAAAGAATCGGTAATTGAGATAACATCAGAACCTGTATGACCATTGTAATTATATTGATTAGCTCCTGAATCTAATCTCTGGGATGTAACATAACTTCCAGGATTACTATCAAGTAAAGTAGACCAGTTCTTAGAAACAGAAGATACCTTATCACCAAATATGGACGGTTGAGGATATAAGTCTCCTGATACATTAGAGGGCAATGCCCGTTCGTAAAATGCCACTGCCGCTTCCTCTGCATCCGCCTTGCCGTTGCCGTCCTGATCGTTCACTTCCGGTACCTGGATACCATCCAGTGCATCCACACGACCCTGCAGGCCACCTTTCTCCGCGGCTGTATCCGGCAACGCCTTCACGGCACTGTCTGCCTCACCCTTCAGGGTGTCAGCATTCTGCTTCGCCGTTTCCAGCTGCGCCTTCTCTTCCGGCGTGATCAGCTTGTCTGCATTCAGCTCTGCAAGCTTGTCCTTCGCAGCCTTGTCCGCCGCTTCTGCCGCTTCCACTTTCTCCGTGGCCGCCGCCACCGCTGCTGCCGCTTCCTCTGCATCCGCCTTGCCGTTGCCGTCCTGATCGTTCACTTCCGGTACCTGGATACCATCCAGTGCATCCACACGACCCTGCAGGCCACCTTTCTCCGCGGCTGTATCCGGCAACGCCTTCACGGCACTGTCTGCCTCACCCTTCAGGGTGTCAGCATTCTGCTTCGCCGTTTCCAGCTGCGCCTTCTCTTCCGGCGTGATCAGCTTGTCTGCATTCAGCTCTGCAAGCTTGTCCTTCGCAGCCTTGTCCGCCGCTTCTGCCGCTTCCACTTTCTCCGTGGCCGCCGCCACCGCTGCTGCCGCTTCCTCTGCATCCGCCTTGCCGTTGCCGTCCTGATCCGTCACGCGTCCAGAGAGGTTTCCACTTTCCGGCTCAATTGAGCCTGTGGATGATACATCTGTTTTTCCAGCCTCCTGACCGCCTTCAGGCTGAACCGGCTTCTGCTCATCTTCAGTTGCACGCTTATGACGACTGCTTCCACCACCGCCTCCGGCAGCCAGTGCAATAGCCGCCAGCCCTGCACCAAAAGCAATCCCCCCCCAGATAATCCCGTTATTGATACCTTCAACCAGTGTGCCACTTTGCCCTGCAGTGAAATTCTCCAGTACAGGGCCATCCTGGGTCAGGACAGCTTCAGTTACCTGACCATTTTCACCCACAACATTAAATACTGCTGTACACTGTGTTTCACCCGGCTGGCATTCTTCCCAGAATCCCTCAATCCGGATTTCTGTATCATCTTCCTTTTTACGCAGAATTAAATCATCACCAGAACGGTCCGCTTCCACACCATCCGGGACCAGACCTGTCACCTCATCAACCAGTCCATACTGTTCCCCGGCCTGTGCCTTTACAGTATGACGGGCTCCGGCTGTCAGTACTGTTTTTTCTCCACTGACCTTGCCAGTGAAAATCATTTTCATATAAGTATCCTCAGGTTAATAAAACCAGTATGCTCTTATGTTTTATCCGCTAAAGGGAGTCATTAAATAAAAACGAATCAGATTACAGATAATTTATTTCTCTGACCGGACCTCCTTAATCATTCCGCTTTTTTCAGATTTATTTTCCCCTGACAGATATAACATTTATATTATCTTCAGCCCCAAATCACATACAGGCATGCGCAATGACCCGGGCAGAATAAAGTGAAATCATTCTGCCCGTTTAAAATTGATTTAAAATACTTTCCCCGGAAGACCTTTTTATTATCTTTCCTGAAGTGCCTGCTTCATTCTGGTTATCGGTTTAATCAGATACTGAAATACCGTTTTACGCCCGGTTTTTATATCCACGCTGGCTATCATGCCAGGAATAACTGGCAATCTTTTTCCGTTCCTGTCTGTCAGATAATTATTACTGGTGGTAACCAGTACCCGGTAATAAGCTTCATTCGGGTCCAGTTTTAAATCTCCCGGCCGTTTCTGGTCACGTAAAGTATCCGGACTTACCAGTGTCACCACGCCGTCAAGACCACCATAAATGGCATAGTCATAAGCCGTCAGTTTTACAAGTGCCGGCATCCCTGTTCTGACATAGGCAACATCCCGTGGATTTATATAAGCTTCAATCAGCAACTGGTCTTCCAGCGGAATAATTTCCATTATGTCCTGTCCTGCAGAAACCACCCCTCCCAGTGTGTTTACCCGTATATTTTTTACGATACCTCTCAGGGGGGCCCTGAGACGTGAACGCTCAACCGGGTCGGCTCTGCCAGCCATATTCTCTTTTGCCTGAGCAAGCTCTGCTTCTGTCTTCACCAGTTCAGCACCGGCTTCCGTCAGGTATTTATTCTGTTTCTCATCCATCTGTAACTGCAGCTCCGCTGACTGACGCTGCATACGTAACAGTTCGACCTCCGACATTGCCCCTTCACGCACAATTGGCCGCGTCATTGCTATTTCCCTGTCCAGCAGCGCCTTACTCTGCTTCAGACCGGCAATGCTCTGCGCCAGCTCCGTCTTCCGGAGAAAATAGACCGTACTTTCCCGCTCCCGCAAATCCTCAGGAACGTTATCCGGAAATGTCAGTGATTCGGAATAAGCTTCTGCTCGGAGTCTTGCCCTGACGGCCTCCAGGTTATTCACCCGGGCTTCACTTTCCCTCAGCATGGCAGAGCTCCGGGTATCATCCAGTGTCAGCAGTACCTGACCTTTCTCAACAATATCGCCTTCCCTGACCTCAAGTGATTTCAGTATACCCGGGTCAAGGGTCTGTATAACCTGCTCCCTGCTGCCGGGAATAATACTCCCCTGACCTCGGGTCACTTCATCCAGAGGACTGTTCCATGCCCAGATAACAAACGTCACTACCAGTACCAGCAGAAAAATCACCATCAGGAAAAGGGCATGATGCTTTTCCTGCTGAAGGGCTGCCTGTACATCTGTCAACAGCGCCAGGTCTGACTGCCTGACCACCTCTGACGACGCTTTATTCCGTTCCGTTTTTTCTGTCATATCCCTGCGGTCCACAAACTGTTAAACATATCTGCTCTTTTTTCTTATCCGGTTGACGCTCATGAAGTTATCGCTCTGCTCTCCCCACTCTGCTGTTTCCCTGACAGTTTTTTCAGTATTTCATCACGGGGACCGTCCATCATTACCCGCCCTTCATTCATCACGACAATACGGTCAACAATATTCAGAACCTGCAGACGATGTGTCACCACCACCATTGTGCGTCCCCGGCTCCAGTGGCTCAGACCTTTCAGAACAACAGATTCAGTCTGCAGGTCCAGACCTGTCGTGGGCTCATCAAGCAGTACCACCCGGGGAGAACCCAGTACCATTCTCGTCAGGGCAACCATCTGCCTCTGTCCTCCTGACAGTCCCTGACCGCCTTCCCCTGTCTGCATATCAAGTCCGCGGGGATGATGCCGGATAAAACGGTCAAACCCGAAACGTCCGGCTGCATTAATCATATCCACATCCGACAGGCTTCCCGGCAGACGCGAAAGCTGCAGATTTTCACGCAGAGTTCCCAGAAAAAGCCGGGGATTCTGTTCCAGAAGAAACACTTTATCCCGGACAAAACAGGGGTCCAGTTGCTGCATCGCAACCCCGTCAAGAGTAATTTGTCCCCTGTTCTGACGGTACAGCCCCACCATCATTTTCAGCAGCGTCGATTTACCACAACCTATTGAGCCAATAATCCCCACCCGCTCTCCGGGCCGGATACAGAGCGACAGACCGCACAATGCGTCGGGTAATCCGGGCTTATAAGAAAAGGAGACATCACTGAAACGAAACTCTCCCTGGATATCCTTCACTGTCAGATAATGTGTCTGACTTTCCCGCTCCACCGGACGGCGGACAATGTCATTCACCCCCTGCATGGCCAGGCGGGCCTGCTGAAAACGGGTGGCCAGTGATGCTATCTGACCAAGCGGTGCCAGCGCACGACCGGAAAGAATAACTGCGGCAATCAGTGCCCCCATGGTGATTCGGTTATGTGGGTCATCACTGTGAATAAGGTACGTCCCCAGAATGACCAGCAGAACAGTATTCAGTTGCTGAACTGCTGTGGAAAAGCAGATTATGACATTACTGGTATTTTTTACCCGTATGGACGAGCGGGCGACACTGGCTGTATATCCATCCCAGCGGCGCTGGACCCAGTTAACTGCATTATTCAGCTTCAGGGTTTCTATTCCGTCCAGAGCCTCCACAAGTAATCCTTGGCGCTGCGATGATTCCCGCATGGAGGCATTAATATGACGCGAAAGCGGTCGCTGCAGTAATATTCCTGCCAGAATCACCAGCGGAACCAGTGTAAGAGGAACAACAGCAAGCCAGCCCCCCACAAGCCCGATGACACCGATGAAAAGCAGGATAAACGGCAAATCCACAAAAGCCAGCAGCGTGGCGCTGGTCATAAACTCCCTGACAGACTCATATTCCCGCAAATTGCTGGCGTATGAACCGGAAGACGCCGGCCTGTCCGACATTTTCACTGCCATCACCCGCCTTAACAGTGCTGAGCTGATAATCAGGTCTGCCTTCTTACCCGCAATATCCGTCAGATAGCTCCGGATTAACTTTGCAGCACACTCAAACAGAATGGCTGCAATCACCCCGATACTCAGCATCCATAACGTTTCCCAGGAGCGATTGGGTATGACCCGGTCATAAACGTTCATTACATATAAGGAGCTAACCAGCGCAAGAAAGTTAATGATAAAACTCGCAAGAATGACCTGTCCGTAATATGGCCTGAACCGCCACAGTACCCGCCAGAACCATGCCCCGGTCATGTCATACTCCGGCAGTTCCGAACGGCGATCCTGTGTTGCCTGTGGCTGAACAAACCAGCAGTAACCTGAATAAACAGCCATTAATTCATCGTGAGAAAGTGTCTTACGGAGTCCCCCGGGCTGGAGTACATGATACTGCCGGGCCAGGCCGGCACCCTCAATACGCACCACCACAATGGCTTCCTGTGCATTCAGTAAAAGAAGCACAGGAACCGCAAGAGAAGGAATATCTTCCGGAGCCCGCCGGGAAAGATGATTATCAAACCCTTCACTGCGAAGAAACTCGCCAACAGAACGAAAATCAATCCCGGAGACATCTGTCCGGACTGTACCGGCAGCCAGCGTCTCAGCAGATACAGGTGTACCCAGTAATGCCGTTACCTGTGATAATCCTTCAAAAATACTCTTCACTTATTTATCTGTCCTTCTGCCCTGTTACTTTTTCTTCTGCACCAGAAAGATTCACTCCGCTCCATTTCAGGAGCATTCCCTGGGAATACAGATAATCCAGCATTCCGTGGAGCATCTGATCCTCTGTCTGAACCCGGGAAAGCCCGACGCTGTACAGTTCGTTTTCTGCATTCAGTAATTCAATCAGTGTTTTTCTTGCCACCCGGAACTGAAGACGATAAAAGTCCACAACTCTGGCAGAGGCCTGCTCCTGACGTCTGAGCGTTTCCATTTCCATCCGACTTTGTCTGACCGTTATCAGCGATAATCGTCCGGTTTCATCAATCATTCGGGCAACAGAGTCCAGTCGTCCGGTAGCTGCAGCTATCTGCGCGGCCTTTTCACTGACACCATAACTGGCATTACGGTTGAACAGGTCCCAGGACAGACTGACACCTATCTGCCTGTCATCCCGGGTCACTGATCCCGTTAAATCCACCCGGGGATACCGGGCAAGCTCCTGCGCTTTCAGCGCCGCTTTTTTACTCTCTACATCAGCCTGACTGGCAAGCCACGACGGATTCCCTTTCTGAGGCGTCTGCGTAAAATCAGTTAACAATCTGGACTCTGTCATCCGGGAAAAAGGATTTTCAAGATCGGCTTCGGTTACCGGATTTGTGGTCCAGGTCGAAAGTTTTCCCAGCGTGGTTTTGAGCACTCGGGTGCGGGTATTTATCTGCTGCCGGACCATCAGCCTGCGGGCTTCGGCCTGAACAAATTCAGATTCCCGCCCGGTATCGTGAATACTGATGGTGTTAAGATCATTAAGAATTGCGTTATGCCGGGAGAGACTCTGTTCAAGTACCGCAATGGATTGCTTTTCCCTTAGCGCATCAAGATATAATGAAACAAAGGAGCGAATTGTTTCCTCGCCAGCCTCATCAACTTTATAACGGTAATACTCGGCTTCCGACTCACTCCGGCTGACATCCGCCTCAATAGCTCCCGAAGCGAATATATTCATTTCACCGCGGATACCGGGCAAAATATCTTCAGAGTCGTAGTCATAGTCGTAGCGGTGACTCTGGGAAAGGAGTTTACTGCCTGTTGCTGTGACGACCGGCCAGTGTGCTGAACGAGCCTGCTCCACACGGGAACGGGCAGAGGTGGCTTCTGCCCTTGCCTCCATCACTGATGGATCATGAATGAGAGCATCCCTCAGGAGGGCCGGCAGTGGAGAAGCGAACACGTTGTGGACAGAGAAAAGAAAACAGAAAGATAATATTCTCTTCACCCGAACCTCCGGGACACGCGGGAAATATAATCAGGCATCATGATGCAACCGGGTAAAATATTGAGTAAAATTGAAATGCAGAGACACCGGAATTGATCCAAGCTACCGCCATTATCTTCCGCGCTGACAGAAGATAATAAAAATGTGAGATACTTCAATTTTATTGAAAAGCTGAAAAACCCTTACAATCCTTGCAGTTTATGAAGAAAATTTTCACAAAGTAAATTTAAAAACAAAGAAATTTAATGTAATATAATCGGGGGAGAGTTAGCCATCGATGATTGCCAGAACAAAAAAAAACAATATAAACCAACAAGATAGAAAATCATCACAACAAAGGGAAAGGTCTGTAGATAAAGAGTGGGATGGACTTCTTACTTCATATCACATAATTGATATTTTTTATCCTGCAAACTCCAACGGCATTATGTATGACTTAGCCTCAGGCAATTATCACAGGCAAAAAAACAATATATTGTAAGCTTCATAGAATTTGGAGCTTTATATAATAAATAATGCTGAGTTTTTTATCACCAATACGTTAACAAAATTAATGTATTCCAGAGGTTTCACATTAGTCTCCAATTTTTCAGAAGAATCTATTTACCTGGCAGGAAAAGTCATCTGGTGTTTCGCCGGAGTGAGGGGTACAGGCAATAGCGGACATAACCATTTGTTCTTTTTCTAAGCAGCCATCTGATAATATTTTATCCTGAAGGCTGTCGGGGAGATATTCCCCAGACGAGAGTGACGACGCTGACGATTGTAGAAAATCTCAATGTATTCCCGTATTACTGAGATGGCCTCATCCCGGCTTTTAAAACGATAGTGGCTCAGACTTTCATTTTTCAGCGTTCCCCAGAAGCTTTCCATAGGAGCATTGTCGTAACAGTTAACTTTACGCGACATTGATATTTTCAGACCAAACTGCTCCTGTATGGCCCTGTAATCGTATGCGCAGTACTGTGAACCACGATCGGAGTGGTGGATTAGCCCGGTAGGTGAGCGCTGGTTCCTGAGCGCCATAAACAGGGCTTTACCCGTCAACTATTTCGTCATGCGCTCTCCCATGGCGTAACCGACAATTTTGCTCGTATAAACATCTTTGACGCCAGCGATATACAGCCATCCTTCCGGGGGGCAACATACGTTATATCTGCAACCAAGACCTGATTAGGTGCTGTAGGCGTAAAGTTCTGATTCAGGAGATTCGGCGCAACCGGCAGATTGTGACAAGAGTTCGTGTTCGCCCTGAACTTGCGTTTCTGCTTACAGTGCAGCCTCAGCTCCTTACGAAGACGTGCCAGTCTGTCACGACCGACGATAATTCCGTTATCTGCCAGCTCCGTCTGGAGCAGCTAGGTTCCATATGTTTCGCGTGTGCGGATATGTGCCACCTTAATCTCCAGTTTTAGCCGCTCATCACTTTGTTTTCTGTCTGAGGGTCATGCTGTACTCAGTCGTAATAACCGATCCTGTATACACCAAGTACCCGACACATCGCTTCAATACATAATCGCATCTGAATCGTTCACCGATTCGCGGCATTTTTCAAGGTAGTTGTCGCCATTGTTCGACTAACTGATCGACATTACAGCCTAGAGCCTAGCTGGGGGCTGTGCACAAAAAAGCCCCGGACATTCCGGGGCTACACTGCATATTAACGAACGCTCTGTCCGGTTATTTCAACCCTGCGATTGGGGCGCAGACATTCCTTCAGTGCTTCGCCCTCCACATCCGGGCAGAACACCACTGGTGCATCATATCCACGGCCCGTTGCATGTATCCTTTCAGCCCTGAATCCCCGGGCAATAAACCATCCCCTGACTGATTCCGCCCGTTTCTCTGACAGGAGCCGGTTATACGCCTGCCCGCCAAGATGGTCCGTAAATCCTTCTATCTTCACCCCGACAACATGACCCGCCTGAAACTTCTCTGCCACACGGGAAAGTGCATCACGCCCCCTCTCTGTCAGAGCCCATGAATCAAAATCAAATAATATATCACCGGGGACTGACTCCCTGTATTCTGCTGTCTCTGCCTCCGGCAGACAGTTTTCCGGCTTCCAGTAGAAAGAGCGGGCATCCATGTTCCGGTCAAACAGTATCTTGTACTGGCAGGTATAATCCCCCTCCGGTCCGGTAAAGTTGAACAGGTAATCCCATTCCCTTACACCAGACATCCCTTCAGCAAAGTGTGGTCTCCCCGCCAGCTGATAAATCTGGTCCTTATTCATACCCGCCTTTATCTGACGTAACTTTTCTGGCAGTGGCCACGAACCTTTCTGTGTTCCGTCATGATTAAACATCACCTTCTCCGGAAAAGGCCATACCACTTCTTCCGTCGTTCCTTCATCCGTGACATGACTCAGATTTCCACATCCTGCAAGCATCAGGGACAGCACACCCGTCATCATCATTCGACTAAATAACATTACATTTCTCCTTGCTTTTCCCTGTTACCACTGCCAGCCCACACCGGCACCGACGGAGAAATTACCCCGGGTGTTCTGACCTGCATTCAGTTTCATTATCATCTTACCGTTATCGGAGATTCGGGACACACCTATTGCAATGGCGCTTTCACCACCATATCCACCGACACCCAGCCCCATCAGACTTTTACCCGGCAGATAGGCCTGAGGTATCCCGCTCATGGCCGCAGCCGATGCGCCAACACCACGGATATCCCGGTTAAGCTCTTCCACCCGGTAGCTCAGCTGACTGAATTTATTCCCGAGAGTGTTTATCGCCTGTGTATTTCCGGCAACCTGACGGTTAGTTGCATGCAACTGACTGCCATTGACGGCATCCGTTGAGTTCGCAGACAACACACCCGGTGCCACTGACTGCAGCTGACGCTCCTGTCCCGGCTGACCAAAAGAAACCACCGCAGTATCACTTCCGGTACGTCCCGCAACAGCCTGACCGTTCAGGGCATAAGTCCCGGTATTCGCGCGGCCAGCACGGGCATGGCTGCCAACTGCAACAGAGCCGGCAGCAGCCTGACGCGTGACTTCAGCACCATTACCCATGGCAATGCTGTTTTGTCCCCGGGAAACGGCCCCCTGTCCAACAGCAATACTGTCACGCCCTTCCGCTTTTGCTGCCTGACCGGAAGAGGCAGCTTTAAAATACTTCGTGCCTTCACGGTTCAGCATATTCACTGCATCAGCCACATTATCCGGTGTTTTATGTACACCACCATTCACCGTTGTCTTACCGCCACCTGCAGTTGTCAGCTCACTGAAGGTGTCAGGAGCCAGCGCTGCTTTTCCGTCTTTCCAGACAACATTATCACCGCCAGCAATTCTGGCTGCAGATGCCAGCTGGCTCCCGTTAACCGCATCCGTGGATACCGGTGACACATTTCCGGCCGCCACATTTGTCAGAACAAGAGGCTGCTCACTGCTTATTCTGACACGGGCCGGCTCAGCCGGCGTCATTGTCAGTTTCCCGGTCGCAGCATCTTCGGTCTGTGTGTAAAAACGACCACCAATATTGACAAGCGGGTTCCCCTGGCTGTCGGTGTACTCCACCGGAATCCCCGTCACATCAATCTCATAGCTGTAATTTCCCTTGTCATCCTTACTGATGGCTGAAACCCGGGTATTCTGTCCGTGGCGGACTTCAACTGTCTGGGAAGAAACAGCAACAGCCTCATCACCGGATTCAGTCTTCAGTGCCCAGGTCGTTGCTGCCGTTGCCTGACTGATTTCACGGTTCAGTTGTGAAACGTTAACGGCGTCCTGGTCATTCACCCCGTCTTTCACGCCGGAAATAACCCGGCCAGCCGCATCAATACCGTTCACAGTCACTGACGGGCCATCCTTGATGGTCAGCCCGTTTTTATCCATCCGGGTTCCGCCGACAGAAACGCTGCCGTCATCTCCCAGGCGAATGTTATCAGCGAGTCTGACCGTCAGGCTCCCGTTCTGAACAGTCGTGCTGATATTCTGCCCGTCACCACCAACCGTGATATGCTTCCCGAGAGACGTGTTCACCTTGCTTCCGTCATCCGCCTGCAGACCAAAGCCGGTATTCACCAGTGCCGCACTGCTGTCACGGAGAGCATTTTTCAGGTCACCGATATTGGCCGCATTATTCAGAACATCTCCACTGGCGTCAGCAAGCGCAGTGCCGTTCAGACCACTGGCCACACTGGTTATCTGATTTCCACCGTTATTCAGGCCGGAGCCAGTAAGGGAAACCGTATTCCCCTGACCACCGCCCGCAGCAGGTGTTGTGATTGTGATGCCTGCATTGTCAATCCGGGTTGTCGGGCCGTTTTCTGTACCAAAAACCGCGCTGGCCAAATCACGGAGGTTTCTGGTCATCCTCACCAGAAGCCCGCCATTATCATTATCAACCCGGATATTGCCGTCAGTCACTTCAGCATTCTTCTCTGCACCACCTTTGATGGTCAGTTTTTCATTCAGTTTTTTATGAATAACCTTTCCGTCATCACCCTCAAAAGAAAGACCGTCATTCATGGTCGCCAGCTCTTCTGCCGGTGATTTTCCATCCGGGGTATAAGTCAGACGTGTCTTCGTGGTACCGGCAGCATCTGTTAATCCACCTTTGCCTGCATTAACAGCAATGGTTGCTGACGCAGACTTTCCACCCGCAGCAGGCGAGGATGTCAGTTTAATCGTGCCATCCTGACCATTCAGACTCACAGCCTCCTTACCATCAGCCCCGTTAACTTTGATGCTGCCGGGAGCCTTATCCCCCACAGTCAGGTCATTATTCAGGGATATTTTTAACCCCTTATCTCCATTGGCAGTGATTGCTGTGGTGGTGATATTGCTGTCCCCGGATACTTTAATCGCCTGCCCAAGAGACTGTTTCACTTCCTGTCCCTTAGAATCTTTCAGTGCGAAACCTGCACCCTGCATACTGGTGGACACACCATCAATTGCCGTTTTCAGGTCTGCAACACTGGCGGCATTTTTCATTTCCGCATCGTCTGCTTTCAGGCCTGCCAGGTCCTTATTATTCAATCCACTTGCCACACCACTGATAACAACACCATTTTGTCCGGCACCATTACCGCCTGACAATGTCAGCTTATTACCTTCGGATGAGAGCGTTACATTTCCGTTTTTTCCATTACCGTTCAGCTGAACACTGCTGAATGACGGAGTATCAATAACAGAGAATGTAAAATCACCGTTACTTTGTTTCACGCTGAGATTTTTACCGGCTTTCAGTGTAACTGTATCACCGGGATTAATTAGCTCCTCTTTATTATCCCCCTCAACTTTCCCACCATTTTCACTGTCAGCTTTAATTTTCCAGCCAGACTGGTTTATGGCATCAGCAATCTTTTTCGCAGTAACAAGCTTATCGTCATCACCATTGCTTACTGTAATCTTCCCGTTACCACCATTTCCATCAGGCGTAAAACTGGCTGTTTCTGCAGTTATCTCAAGTTTGCCATTATTAATTTTTGTTTTTATTGGTCCGGCATCATTAAACTCAACTTCTTCACCAAGTTTTTTCGTTAGTGTTTGACCATCTCCCGTTTTAATCTTGATGGCATCTTTTTTGATGTTTTCAGCAAGCTTTGTGCCATCAATACTCAGCCCATTTCCATCAACAGTAACATCAATATCCCCTTTACCGATGACGGTCACTTCATTACCTGTAGTCCCGCCATTTTTACTGCCGACCTCTTTTTCTTTTCCTGTGCTGTCTTTTAACTTCCACGTCGGATTAATGGCATCAAGGTCATCTTTCAGCGTCTTCGCTATCGCATATAACTGACTACCGTTAATGGCATCTGTACTTGAGGCAGATACAGCACCCGCCCCCACGTTAACAATCTGACGCTCTTTATCGGTATCACCAACAGATACTACTGATGCTGCGTTATTTCCGGCAAAGCCCTTGTATTCAATAGTCCCGCCATTCTTTAACTTAATGGTAGCGCCGGAAACCGGAGTTGCTGCCTTGTCCACTGAATCAGCACCGATGGACACGTTCCCCTCCGCGGCAGAGGCTGTAGCTCCCTGCCCCAGAGCAACCGTGGACTTTTTGCCCGTCGTACTCTGACCCCCTATAGCCAGGGAATCCTCTCCGCTGCAGAGGACTGACTACCAACAGCCAGAGCATTACTGGCATTAGCCAGCGCATTAAAACCAACCGCAGTCGCCATATCCCCGTTAGCTTCCGCCGTGGCTCCCAGTGCATTAGCAGCCGTCCCGTTGGCAGAGCTTATTGAGCCCAGGGACACAGACAGGTCTCCTGCAGCTGTGCTCCTTGAGCCCACAACAATACTTCCGTCTCCTGATGCTTCAGATGACGAGTAATTATTCGGAATTTCTTTATCACCGAATCTGTCACCATGCAAAGGGGTTAAATCATCTCCACCAATAACAATAGCCCCCCATCCGGTAGCTTTGGTATCGCCACCTATTGCAATTGACTGTTCTTTAGTTGCTTTCGCCTTGGCACCAATAGCTATGGATTCTCCTGTCTTAAAACCTTTTTCGTCTTTAATTTCACCTCCTGCTTCTGCACTGGTACCAATCGCAATGGAGTTATGCCCTTTCGCTACCGGGGAGTTATGGTCAAAATTAAGGTCGGTTGAATTCTTTTTCTTTACTTCCTTCGTTGTACCTATTTCAATACTTTTCCAGTTGTCACCATAAACTTGGTAACCTTTATCTGTTTCATCAACTTCAACTACATTAGTGTTTTGTGCTGCCAGTGATGCAGGGAACGGATTAAGAACAAGTGATATGGCTATACAGATATGTTTTTTTCTGAGGTTCATATATATCCTCTTTTCTCCTTTATTTTCTTCCACTCAGTCGGAATAGCATAAAAATCATGCATGAATATTATGTAAGGTGGACTGCCTTCATTTCTTCAGCATCCATTTATATAAAGCCAGAAGTAAAAAAACAGGAACCATTAAAAAGCAGACAAAAGGCAATAAAGTGATTTATAATAATGCAAACATAAAACATATTAAGTAAAATACCCGACATTACGCGTTACAGCAGAATGCAGGTACACTACCTGCCATTGCCTGACGCACTGGCGAAGGCAGTAAAAATGAGATACATTTCACTTCGCAGCAAAAAAACGAAATCCTGCAATTCTTTCTGATTTTACTGACAGAAAAGCCTGAGAGTTAAATTTAAATAAGTTAAAAGATTATGTGGTATAATCAGGTTCATACAGGCCTGATTGTTTCACAGGAAATTAAATCTTTTAAATCAACAGGCTATGGAGGTGTAATGATGATGAATTGTGTAAAGATAGAGTGTGAGTATAACTGGAGTAATAAAACCAAATTAAAATTATCAATATTTAACAAATGTAATTTATTAAGTTTATTTTTATCAAAATTAAAAGCATTACAACCTGGAAGCTGACGTTACTGATTACTATACTGGTACCTGAGGCGCACGGCCTCAGGTTATCTATATTCTCTCAGAAGGATATTCTTACATTAGCCCAGTAACGACGTCCTTCATCGACCTGCCAGTTACCATCAATGGTATCGATATCTTCGCTCTTTCTGTCTGTGACGTTAAGTACGGCAAAATTAATCAGCGTGCCTGGCAGGAACTGGTAATTCATACCAATATCCATAGAAGTGAATCCATTACGAACACGGGGAACCTTGGCACCATTTCTTTGTGCTGCCCAGATTTGTTTTCCTGTATAATTCAGAGATGAATAAAATGTAATATCCTGAGTGTAATCCCATTCCAGTTTTGCATTGGCTGCATGTCTGGGAGTTCTTTCCAGAGGTTCCCCTTTCAGCGACTTGCCATTGAGACTTTCGTCATCGCTTTCTCGACGGGAGTCAGTGAATGTATAGTTTGCAGATACACGCCATTTATCATACACAGGAATCTGAGTTGCAAGCTCCACACCTCTGATATTTGCCTCACCCACATTATCATAAATAAAAGTGTTTAGCCCAGTGACTGGATCTTTTGTGCCTATATCGTAACTGGTCAGCTTATTTTTAAAATCTGTATTAAACAGAGTCGCGCTTGCTGAAAAACCACTGTCATTATTATAAATAATACCGATCTCTTCGGTTACACTGGTCTCCGGTTTCAGGTCCCTGTTTCCATACATAATAGAGGCACCACCCTGCGTCAGTGTTCCAAATCCAGGACTGACCTCACGAATCGAAGGGGCCCGAAATGCTTTTGCGATCCCTCCTTTGAGAGTGAGATTATCGGTCAGGTTATAAACAGCATACAATCTTGGATTCCAGTAACTGCCATAGATTTCATGGTTATCGAGGCGCAGCCCTCCAGTCAGGGCGAGAGAATCCGTTGCAGCATATTCATTTTCTATAAAAACAGCTTTCTGTTTAACTGAAACAGACTGTGTTTCTGTCGTTTTTTTACCTGTGGCTGAGTCATCACGGAGTTCTGCATGCTGAAATTGACCTCCGATGGTCAGCACATTTTCCGGCAGAAATGCCGTCACTTTTGCATCTATGATCGTGTTGGTTATTTCCGGTTTTCTTGACTCGTAATTAAGATCCCAATGATTATATTTATCTTTTTTACCAGATTTAACCTCACGAATAACTTTCTCCTGATAAACAGCAATTTCAGGATGCAGTATTTCGCCCTGGGCATTCCATGCTGCTACCCAGTGACTACGTGAGTTATGTGTTTCTCTTTTACTGTTTGGTTGTTTAAGATTTCCCCGCATAGTCCAGGCATCAAGAGAATCACCAGGTGTTAATGTATGTTCCTGGTTATTTTTTCCGTATTCAAAAACAAACTTCTGGCTTTCAGTCGGAGTAAACTGGAGTGTTGCCGTTATATTCTTATTATCTTTTGCTGGTGTTCCCTGAGAGATACTATCTTCCTTGCGATAGTTCATTCCTCCATATAACTGAAGACCAAGTTTATCCTTAACCAATGGGCCTGACAGGTAGAAGTCATTCGTGGTTGAGTTACCAAATTTCCCATGTTCCTGAATAATTCCCCCAAGCCCAAGTACGCCATCCCATGTCTGGTTATTAACAGGTTTGGTTATGATATTAATAACTCCTCCGATAGCATCGGAACCATACAGGGAAGACATAGGGCCACGTATAACTTCAATACGCTCAATTGCTTCCACAGGAGGGATAAATCCGGCTTCAAAACCGCCGCTGCCGTTTGGTCTGGATTCCCGACCACTCTGACGTCGTCCATCGACCAGAATCAATGTATAATCGCCACTTAACCCACGTATACTGATATCCGGTTTTTCATTCCCACCGGTGATACTAATCCCTTCAACATCTTTTACCGCATCGACCAGGTCTGAAACCGGTTTTTTTTGCAGTTGCTCTGAAGTAATGACTGAAACACTGGCCGGTGCATTTCTGAGTTGCTGAGTGAAGCCGGAGGCAGTAACAACAAGCGTATCTTCTTTTTTATCAGAACTGGCATAACCTGATGATATGACTGCAGAACATATCACGGCAATGCCCGGAGCAATGATATATTTGTTCTTCATAAATTTCCCTTTTCTAAAATCGTAATGATAATGATTTGCGTTAGCAAGAAAAATTTACAATGAACAGAAAGGAAGGTAAATAACATTTAGCTCATTCAGGTAACACTTTGAACCTGTCCGACTTGATGAGAATCAGCCCCTTTCTACGAGGGACTTCTTACTGTATAATTTATAGTCCTGTCGAAGAGGTAAAATCTTTCAACCGGATATCTCCATAAACAGCATTCCAGTAAATCAAGCAAGAGTGAACAGGAGACTGGTGCTGTTTATTACGGTATGCTTGTCCGATGTGGTGGAAAATAAAAATGGGCGACTGACCAGATATGGGAGTCTCCGGTCAGTCATTCGCTTGTAGATGCAGGACATAAGCGAACCAAGGCCCACTGCTTCTGCGCAAAAGCAAGGGGGAGTTTACCCTGGCAGATTGAGTTTCGCGTCACTGACCAGTCAGAGCTCCAGACTCATCTTACACCACTAACCCCCTTACCACTCCTGAATCTTCCCTCGGCAACAGCCAAGACAGTATCGTACTGTTCACCACCATCTTTTCCCGTGAATGACAGTAAGTGCAAAGCCCCAATATAAATCAGTACTTCCGATGACAGACAGTGAAGGCGTAAGGTGAAATATGCACGTAAGGCAGTATGACTTTCCGTGAGACAGATGCTGTCCAACGTGGGATATTTAATGCGGGTTAACATCGTTGTCAGAGCCGCATGGGTGAGCTGTTGCTACCCCCCTGGAATTTCCACCACGGAGGCCAGCATGAACAACAATAACATGTTGTACGTCGAATTAGATGTTCACAAAGAATCGATTACTGTCTCCTATGCTATCAATTCAGAACCTGTTGAACTGATGGGTAAAATTAGCACATCACCTACTGACATTCATAATCTTTATCAACGTATCAGGTCAAAGTCATCGCAGGTCAGTATCGTTTATAAAGCGGGACCCTGTGGTTATGGACTTTATCGTCGGCTGGTGAAATCCGGTTTTGACTGCATGGTCTGCGCCCCCTCACTTATCCCGAAAAAACCGGGGGAGCGGGGTAAAACCGACACCGTGATGCCATCAGACTTGTGCGTTCACTGCGTGCAGGAGATCTTTCTGCTGTCTACGTATCCGGCGTTGAAGATGAGACATTCCGGGATTTGGCCCGGGCATGGGCATCTGCCCGCGATGATTTACGGCATGCAAGGCAACGTCTGAAATCGTTTCTTCTGGTTCATGGGGTCCATTATGTCGGGCGAGCAGATTGGGGCCCTGCACACCGACACTGGCTCAGCAAATACTCATTCGAAAGTCCCTGGCGACAATTAGCTTTTGACGAACACCGTTGTACAATAGAAGATCGGCAGGCACAATGTGAACGGCTGGAATCCGCCCGAAGGAGGCCGTTACCGAATGGAGGCTGTATCCGGTAGTAGAGGCGCAGCAAGCCATGCGAGGGATTCAGTTTATTACTGCGGTTGGATTAATTTCTGAACTGGGTGATCTGACCCGTTTTGAACATCCACGACAACTGATGTCATGGTTTGGTATCACGCCATCAGAATATTCATCGGGTGGAAGCAGACATCAGGGCAGCATTACCAAAGCCGGAAACAGCTATGCCAGAAAGCTATTGGTTGAGGCAGCGTGGAGTTACCGGCATCCGACACGCATCAGTCCGGCAATACAAAAAATCAGGAAAATTTACCCCGCCCCGTCATTGACAGAGCATGGGATGCTCAACTCAGGCTTTGCAAGAGGTCTCGAAAACTTCAGGCCAAAGGAAAGAATGTCAATATTACAATTGTCGCTGTCGCACGTGAGCAGGTGGTTTTATCTGGGATATGGGGCGGGATAGCCATGTTTGTCGCACAATAACCACAATGTCACAAATAAAGAATGAGGATAACCAGTTCCCTGAAGGTGACGTAGCCCAGAACAAGAGTAACTCATGTTAGCGTCTGGCGATGGCTGAAGTGGTCAACAAAAACTGGCCACCGAGTTAGAGTTTTTCCAGTATCGATTTTCCGATTCGTTTGGGGATAACCCACTGTTATATTCGTGCGGTCTTAGTGCGCTGTAATATCCAACGATATCGTCCGTTATGGCGTGAGCTGCCTCGCTGAAGCTTACGTAACCCACCACCGGCATCCATTCGTTCTTCAGACTCCTGAAGAAGCGTTCCATTGAGCTGTTATCCCAGCATTTTCCGCGCCGGCTCATACTCTGCCTGATCTGGTATCGACACAATAACTGCCGGAACTGCCTGCTCGAATAATGACTGCCTTGGACGCCCTTCTAAGAGTCAAGACGTTATCGGGATGCAGTTAACATGCCTGTTTTGATTTCGTAGTAATGTATAAACTTCGCGTGAGATATAGCGCTTCAGACAGCGTATTGCTTCCATTTTTGTATGTCCTTCGGCTACTCGCCTGGAGACATATTCCTTTGTTTTATCGTCAGTTTGTAAACATCCTATAGTGATGATGTAAAGTGCACTATTTGCAACACGCTCCCCACCCCGATTAAGTCGGTAATGGTTCGTTTTTCCAGAAGATAGGGGAAACTGGCTGACACCGCACAACGCCGCAAAACCTGATTCGGTTCTTAACCGTTAGGGATTGTCTCCGGCAGAGATCAACAACTGCAAAGCGCTTTCGTATCCAACAGCATTACGTTTAATCAGTTCAGGTGCCAGTTCATCAACAATTGCCGCAATCATGACATCCAAGTTGGTGATTTCATCATGAAACTCGAAATAGCGTCGAACAAGGGATTTCAATGTAATGCGATAAACGTTGGTAACATTACTGTATTCACTGGCATCAGGCCTCCAGGATCCCAGAGTCCTGATAAGTTGCATATGTGTCATATTTCTGAGTTGTTCGAGTAATTCATCCGGTGCAGAGATAATATAGGAATGGATAATCTGGAGAGCGCCTCTGCGGGCTGATATTGCGGTTTTGCGGCAAATTTTTAGCACCCGCTACTACGCCAAATACCTGAAGTAGAAATGGATGTGTCACGAACGATACAATATTGGGCCGTTGGTGGAGATATAAGTGGATAACTTTTCATCCGTCGTTGACAGGATGCGTTAGCAGCACACATCCGGCTCTGCGCGGGGAATAGCCGGAAACGGCTATCCCTACCACAATAGCTAACTTTGCAATAATCCCCTTTTGAGCTCATGTACTCTGACGTAATTCTATCTGGTAGTTGAATTGCACGATACGCGACTCTTCTGATTCATCATGATTATTATTCAATAGACCAATCAGCAGCTTACCCGTCTCTGTCCCCATTTTTTTGTAGTCAATACGGATGGATGTCAAGGTTGGGTGTGTTTGATCGCAACTGTCTGAACCGTCAAGACAAGCTACAGCGATATTTCCAGGGATTTTTAACAAACGCCGCTGGCACTCAAACATGATACCCAGCGCAATCTCTTCGTGGCTGCAAATCACAGCATCCAACTCTGGTTGTCGCAGTAATATCTCGTTTAATGCGTAACGCCCCAATTGCAAACTTGCGGCACCCGGCATGGTGATAACAAGATCAGAGTTCTGGTAATAGCTCAGCATTGCTTTATGCCAGCCGTTCAGTTGCTGACGTTGCAGGCGGTTGTCCATATGCGCACCGATAAATCCGATATTCTTATAACCCTGTTCCAGCAGATGTTCGGTCAGTTTATGTGATGCTTCAAAAAATGCTGTTTCGATGGTAATTTGAGCCGGACTGAAAGGGGAACCGACAACGTTAATGGTAGGTATATTTGTTTTCTCGAGTATCTGGTGAGTTTTATCAGCCAACTGAGAACCAAAAATAACTAACGCCGCCGGGTTACCTTGAAGAAGCGTCATCAGAATTTCAGCTTCTTTGAGCTGATTATACTCATGACACCCAAGCAGTAGCTGGAATTCATTTTTATTAAGCACCTGCTGTAATGACTGCATAAAGCGGGAGCTGGCTTTATCTGTCAGGGAAGGAACCAGTACGGCGACTGTATGACTGTGACCAGATGCAAGGGCGCCAGCAGTTCTGTTGGGAATATAACCCAACTCTTCTACGGCCTGTTCTATCTTTTCCCTCAGCTTGTCAGAAACCTGTTCCGGTGTTCTCAGCGCGCGGGAAACGGTCATGGTTCCGACACCTGCAAAGTTAGCGACCTCCTGCAGCGTCACCCGTCCGGTACCACGGCGCTTACGTGTTTTTTCCATTTCGACTCCATGGATAATTACAACCAGCTGTTTTCATTACTTTTATTTCACCATTACTCTTTCCAGTTTTTGCCCACGGTAGCAAATATCCTGTTGCATTGTATATGCAGGAACCGAATATAGCCAAAGCATGGCGGCAGAGAAATGATAGCGCTATCACAAAGATTGGTAGCGTTATCAGATAGCGCTATCAAATGCGACAATCATCACATTAATTAATGCGTAAAATATCTACTCTCCTGTTAATTATCATCGGGAGTTATCAGTAGCATGTTAAAAAATCTATTAAATACAGAGGTCGTTCAGGTCGTGGAACAGGTCAAAGACTGGCGGGAAGCCGTGGCGATTTCATGCCGACCGTTGATTGAAAACGGCTCTATCGAACCGCGTTATGTTGATGCGATCTATCACTCGCACGACACTATCGGTCCGTACTATGTGGTTGGCCCTGGTATTGCGATGCCTCATGCGCGCCCGGAAGAGGGGGCTAACAAGCTGTCATTAGCACTGACCCTGATCCCTTCAGGTGTGAATTTTGATGCCGATGAAAACGATCCAGTGAAATTACTGATTGTGCTGGCTGCAACCGACAGTACCAGCCACATTGAAGCGATTTCTCAACTCGCCAAGTTATTCGATAACGAAAAAGACATACAGGCCATTTTGACGGCCAAAACGACGCAGGACATTTTGTCTGTTATTGCGCGCTATTAATCCAGAGGAACATTTATGAAAATTACAGTGGTTTGCGGTAACGGCTTAGGCACCAGCCTGATGATGGAAATGAGCATTAAAAGCATTTTGAAGGATTTGTCCGTCAGCGCTGATGTTGATCACGTCGACCTGGGCTCCGCGAAAGGGACGCCGAGTGATATCTATGTCGGCACCAAAGACATTGCCGAGCAGTTAGCCGCGCAGTCTGTCGCAGGCAAAATCGTCGCACTGGAAAATATGATTGATAAGAAAGCCATGAGAGAACGTTTGTCCGTGGTATTAACCGAATTAGGCGCACTGTAAGCTGGGGGCGATATGGATTTCTTTCGTTTTTTGATGAGCGATGTACTTTCCGAACCCGCAGTGCTGGTCGGTTTAATCGCCCTGATTGGCCTGATTGCACAGAAAAAACCGGTAACCGAATGCATTAAAGGTACCGTCAAGACCATTATGGGGTTTGTGATTTTAGGCGCAGGGGCGGGTTTAGTTGTGTCGTCACTGGGTGACTTCGCAAACATTTTCCAGCATGCCTTTGGTATTCAGGGTGTAGTGCCGAACAATGAAGCCATTGTTTCCGTAGCGCAGAAAAGCTTCGGGAAAGAAATGGCGATGATTATGTTCTTTGCGATGGTTATCAACATTATGATTGCCCGTTTCACACCGTGGAAATTTATCTTCCTGACCGGTCATCACACGTTGTTTATGTCGATGATGGTAGCGGTAATTCTGGCAACAGCAGGCATGACCGGCATTACGCTTATAGCCGTTGGCTCTTTGGTTGTTGGCGTGGCAATGGTCTTTTTCCCGGCTATTGCGCATCCGTACATGAAGAAAGTGACCGGTTCTGATGACGTTGCCATCGGCCACTTCTCAACATTATCTTATGTATTGGCCGGTTTCATCGGCAGCAAGTTTGGTAATAAAGAGCACTCGACTGAAGACATGAATGTGCCGAAAAGTCTGCTGTTCTTGCGCGACACGCCGGTTGCTATCTCTTTTACCATGAGCATAATTTTCCTGGTGACGTGCCTGTTTGCGGGTGCAGATGCGGTGAAAGAGCTTAGCGGTGGTAAAAACTGGTTCATGTTCTCTATCATGCAATCCATTACCTTCGCAGCTGGCGTGTACATCATTCTGCAGGGTGTGCGCATGGTGATTGCGGAGATTGTCCCGGCATTCAAAGGTATTTCAGACAAGCTGGTTCCGAATGCCAGACCTGCTCTCGATTGCCCGGTCGTCTTCCCTTACGCACCTAACGCTGTACTGGTTGGTTTCCTGAGTAGCTTTGCTGCAGGTTTAATCGGTATGTTCACGTTGTATCTGCTGAACATGATCGTGATTATTCCTGGTGTGGTGCCACACTTCTTCGTAGGTGCAGCTGCAGGGGTATTCGGTAATGCAACGGGTGGACGTCGTGGTGCGATTTTGGGTGCCTTCGCTCAGGGCTTGCTTATTACCTTCCTGCCAGTATTCTTATTGCCGGTGCTGGGTGATATTGGTTTTGCTAACACCACCTTCAGTGATGCTGACTTTGGCGCACTGGGTATTTTGTTAGGGATTATCGTTCGCTAATATTTTGATGACATTAATATCCTCCAGGATTTCAGGAACGTGGAGGATATTAATTCCTCTTATTTTCTCCATTTTTCTTTCTTCCAGTCAGGACTGCATCCGATTAATCGTAAGCGCTCCGAGAAGTACGTAGCGTAAGGATTATTTTACAGCTGAGAAGTTTCAGTGCAGCAGTTCATGCACACGGTTCGACGGCTAGTCATTGATCTTCATAATTACCTCGCGTAAAAAACGGGGTAAGGCCGCTCATCCAGCGTCATCTCCACAGGTAATAATTCAACGCCAATGCCAGAAGAGTTCGTTACCGGAAGACGCCGTGATATACGCCCTTTGATCAGCGAGAGCCTGAGCCATTTGAACAGAAGATTATCATTGATATCATGCTCCCGGGCAATACGGGCAACAGAACCCCTTGGTTGTAAAGCCAGTTTAACCATTTGAAGTTTAAACTCATTTGAAAATAACCTGCGGGGTTCAGCTGATAATGTTTTTTGTTCCATAACAGGTGTCCACTAGTTGAAAAGGTGGGTACCTATGTTACCAATACTGGCTTAATGGCTACATACAGCAGTCGGTTTACGCATACACTTTTATAGTGCACTCCGGCCTCATGAATATAACGGTGGATTACCGCCGAACGAATCGGAAAATAGATACTGGAAAAAAACTGAAATTGTGACCAGTTTTTGTTGACCACTACAAATAAATAAAAGAGTTGCAGTGCTTGCTCGGTAAGAAAACAATGGAGGTTAAGCTCCTCAAAGAAGCTGTGGAGTACACCACTCTACAGTAGTTGCGCAAATTTGGAGTGGACGATAATGTGATCGTCTATAAGGGCAACGCTATCATAGTCTTGTCCTGGCGGGTAAAAAAACGCGCTTACCTTAACGATAAGCGCGCCGCTGTTCAGGCCTTGAGTGGTTATTCAATTCCTGTGGTGACTGTAAAAGTGCGCGTTTGCTGCGGTGCAACCTGAATCAGCGTGCCATTACGTTGCGCGGCAAGATACCCCTCAGGCCGACAGGTTGCAGGTAATGCAAAGGCGGCTACCTGTTGCTCTCCGTTATAAAGGATCCAGCGTGTCACATAATTTAGTTCAGCACTGTAGAAACGAGTAACAAACGTAGTGCCATCGGGAGAGATCATGCGAAACTCTGGCTGATCTGTATAAGCGTCCAGTTTGTCTGCAAAGAAGACAATTTCTGGATCATAAAATTCCGGTTGACTCAGCGTCGACAGAGAGGCTTCTCCCTGCATAATCCGTTGATTAAACGCCAGCCACTGAGCGGTGGGATTAACATGCGAAGGCACTGATTCACGCAATCTTAATATTTCGTCCGGGATATTCTGGCTGAATGTAGCATTTGGTATATATGCATAATTCATGTGGCACATATATTGTAGTGGCATATCTACAGAAGCCAGATTGGTTACGGCCATCTTAATATCGAACAGTGTAGAGGATTTGTGAAGGACCACTGTTGGCTGAGCCAGATAATGATGACCGAAACCCATTACATACTCGTAACGCCCGTTAAGGCGTAACATATCTCCGTCTAATTCCAGCCATGCTTCATCCATCGCGGCACAGGCCATTTCACCGTGTAGCAGATGAGTATCTTCCGCAGATGGGCAGCCATTAGCCAGCAAACCTGAATGAAAAGCAAAACAGCCATAGGTCTCTATCACCTCTGTCGCCGGTTTAGGCTGGCGAAACATATTGCACATGGTGAGGCCGTGTCCATCAAATTGCGCATCCCAAATCATCTGCCCCATCCAGGGAAGAATAATCAAATGTCCACGACTGTTTGCAATTTTAAGCCCCTCGACACCGCTGTCATATCGAAAAGACGTGACAGTAAAATCACTATTTTCCAGCAAGATACGAGGTTTCTCGCCAAAAAGCGCCCGCCACAAATTAATACGCGTACTCATAACGGTTCTCCTCAGGACGCTGTGACTTCAGCCAGTGCGGTACGTACTTTGCTTTCACGCCAGAAGTAGACTCCGACATAGACAAAGCAGAGCATAGAAACCAGGAATGAAAGCTGTAGTGAGTGGAACATATCTGCAATATATCCCTGAATTGCCGGAACCACCGCGGCACCGACAATAGCCATAACAATGACTGCTCCTGCCATTTCTGTATGTTCGTTATCAACTGTATCCAGTGTTCCTGCATAGATCGTCGCCCAGCAAGGGCCAAACAAAACACTTACCAGGACGGCGACATAGACCGCGCTGAAACTTGGAGCCAGTGCAACATATGCCAGGAACAGCGCCCCTATAACGGAATAGAGAATCAATACTTTTTCCGGATTAAAACGCGTCATAAGGATATTGGCTATAAACTTGCCAATAAAGAAGCAGGCAAAGCTATAGACCATGAAGTTTGAAGCATCACGTTCGTTGATATCGCCCAACTCCAGCGCCAGACGGATGGTAAATGACCATACTGCGACCTGCATACCCACATAAAGGAACTGCGCCACAATACCGCGACGAAAGCGCGGATTTCTAGCCAGATAGCGCAGCGTATCCATTGCTGACGGGCGTTTATGGTGACTTGTCTGTGCCACTTTACAGGTTGGGAAGCGGGTTAAAAGGAACAACACCATGACCACAACCAGAATCATAATCATATACTTATACGGTTCAAGGGTGTTCTCTAACATCAGCACCTTAAAGTTGTGAATTTGCCCGGCGTTCATTCCTGACATCTGCTTTTCAAGGCTTTCCCCCTCGGAGAAAACCAGATATTTGCCCAATAAAATACCAGACGCAGCACCAATCGGATAAAAGGTCTGGCTGATATTGAGCCGCAATGTGGCATAGGCTTTTGGACCGATCATTGAACTGTATGTGTTCGCTGCAGTTTCAAGGAAACTCAGGCCAATCGCAATCGCAAAAATAGCTGCAAGGAACATAGTGTAGGTTGCCATATGCGAGGCAGGGAAAAAAAGTGTACAACCACCAATATACAGCGTCAGGCCAATTAAAATTGCCACCTTATAACTGGTCTTTTTAATCACAAGGGATGCTGGTATTGCAATTAAAAAATAACCTCCATAAAATGCGCTCTGCACCAATGCTGAAGCAAAGTTACTTAGCGAAAATACACTTTTGAATTGAGTGATTAATATGTCATTTAATGCAGCTGCGCATCCCCATAGCGGGAATAAACACGATAACAAAATAAACTGGAACAAGGGAGTCTTATTCAGATACCCATCAGGCATCTGAATGATGTTTTTATCGTTCATAGTGCTACCTTTAACTGTGCAGGATGATTATTCGTTTAAGGTTAAAAATTCATTAAATTGTTCAATACTCGGATAAGATGATTGCGTACCTTTCCCTGTGACGCTGAAAGCGGCAAAGAGAGCGGCTTTTTTCAAAGCGGCTTCAACATCACCGCTTTGAACATAATAATGGGAAAAGCAACCAATAAATGCGTCACCAGCGCCACTAGTATCAACAGCATTTACTTTGAATGCAGGAACATGGACTTCCTGATCGCGGGTCATCCATAATGCGCCTTTTTCGCTCATGGTAACAATAATATTGTTCAGCCCTTTATCAACTAACGAACGTGCGGCCAAACGAATATGATCATAAGTATCAACCGACATACCGGTTAATATTTCCAGTTCTGTTTCATTCGGGATAAAGAAATCACATTTGCAGGCATAAGACATATCTAACTCACGCAATGCCGGAGCCGGATTTAATAACACTTCAATACCATTTTTCTTACCAAACTCAATCGCGTGGTAAACTGTTTCCAGTTGAACTTCCAGTTGTAAAACGATCAATTTGCATTTTTTCAGATCTTCTGCAGCTCGATCGATATCTTCCGGGGAAAGAAATTTATTCGCTCCCTTAATTATTAATATACTATTGCTCGAGTTGGCATTAACAAAGATCGGTGCAACACCACTGCTGGTACAGGGGACTTTCTCAACATAAGTGGTATTAATTCCCCATGATTCGAGATTACGAATAGTATTATCCGCAAAAATATCATCACCTACTTTAGTCAGCATCAGGACTTTTGAATTCAATTTAGCCGCCGCCACCGCTTGATTAGCACCTTTCCCACCACATCCGATTTTGAAGGCAGGTGCTTCCAGAGTTTCTCCTTCTTTAGGCATCTGATTAGTGTAAGTAATGAGATCCACCATATTGGAACCAATAACTGCAATGTCCATTTCACTACCTCTTATAAACTTTCGCATAACAATGGTATTTAAATAACATTAGCATGTTACTTTTGCATCATTTGTGACTGAGATCGCGATTAGCACATCAACCCGATGTTTATTTAATAGACTTCCAGTCTTATCACTCAGGCTAACACTATCTAATCATAAGCAACCTAACAGGATTAACACCGAAAATTCAGCAGTCTATACCCTTTTCATTTCAAAGGGTCGGTCGTATAGTATGGTAACTAAAACAATGTTTACTAATGCCATAATGTTATTTTTATAACATTTTACGGAGAGAGTTGATGGAAACGAAGCAAAAAGAGCGTATCCGACGTTTGATTGAAATACTTAAGAAAACCGACAGAATCCATTTGAAAGACGCGGCACGAATGCTGGAAGTTTCTGTAATGACTATTCGTCGCGATCTCCATCAGGAAGATGAACCTCTGCCACTGACCCTACTGGGTGGCTATATTGTAATGGTGCATAAACCCGCACCATCCATGCCAGTAATCCAGGACGTTCCGAGAAATCATCGTGATGACTTACCTATTGCAATTCTGGCCGCCGGAATGGTTAATGAAAATGATCTGATCTTCTTTGATAATGGCCAAGAGATACCGCTCGTTATAAGCATGATCCCGGATGCAATCACCTTCACTGGCATCTGTTACTCACATCGTGTCTTTGTTGCGTTGAATGAAAAACCTAATGTGACAGCAATACTTTGTGGTGGTACGTATCGTGCCAGAAGTGATGCTTTTTACGATGCCAGTAACTCTTCGCCATTAGACTCTCTCAATCCGCGAAAAATATTTATTTCCGCCAGCGGTGTACATGATCACTTTGGCGTCAGCTGGTTTAATCCCGAAGATCTTGCCACTAAGCGTAAAGCGATGGCCCGTGGACTACGGAAAATTTTGCTCGCCCGCCACGCCTTGTTTGATGAAGTAGCCTCTGCCAGCCTCGCACCGCTCTCTGCATTTGATGTTCTGATTAGTGATCGTCCGTTACCGGCAGATTATGTTACGCACTGCCGGAATGCTTCTGTAAAGATCATTACACCTGATTCAGAAGACGAATGACTTACTGAAAAAACACCGTACTCTTGTTAAACATCGTCGGATTGGACTGATTACGTTGCACTTTCATCACATATTCCAGCTTATCAATTTGGCTTATCATCTACTCCAGACGCTGGTCATCATTGACCAATAGTCTGATATGGCTTTTGTCGCGGTCCTGAATCGGCAGGCAGAAAATGACTTCAACGTTAAAAGGGCGACGGGAAAAAGCCCACAAAGGTGAGTCATTACGCCCGGATAATAAACAGGCTCCTCCCTGTTATGGAATCCGTTGTATTGTCCATAATGTCTGGGTTTTTAATGCACACTGGATAACAACCGGACGAATCTTCAAATATCACTGGCGCTGACAGCCGGTTTGAATTCATCTCACAACCCTGCATAGAGCGAATCTCCTGCCTGCGCGTCACTCCACTCCATGGTATCAACTTCACACTCTTTATCTGCGGCTAGTTTCAGTCACCAGATAAGCATCGACTATGAAAGGTGAGCCATGACAACATAACGTTGGTAACGCTCTGATGCCTTAACGGAAGATGCCTGCCACCACAGGGAATGTAAACGACTGAAGTGTGGCCTTTAATGCCGTGAACGGCTCATGGTCTCCTGGCACGGTTGCCGCCCCAACCTGTAACAACATTCCACAGTACAATGTCTGTCAGAGCCGTAGCCTCCCATGCCTGTTGTAGTAACTCTACCAGTTACGAACATCCTTCCTCAAAAGTGTTGTCGTATCTCGCATGGAAGAAAAGATCCTGACTAAGCAGCAACACACAACGTATTGCGGAACCTGCATGTTTTTCCTGTAACTAGTGTATTACGACATATGGTAATAGCTACCTGTGTGGTTTCGCTGGATAACAAGGGGATTTATTCGCAAGTAAAATGCCTGATAAAATACACGAATCTAGTAATCATCAATATTTACTCTGGTCGAATGAAGTGTGAAGTGGATTGCCAGCAGATGCGGCCAGTGATCCACCGCCTGCTGAACAAAACGCCGGATTTCCCCCGGCTCTGAAAGTAAGGCTTCGGTTATTTGCAC
>ENA-OWOI01000046-OWOI01000046.1-gut-metagenome-genome-assembly--contig:-NODE-46-length-49178-cov-10.121138_pt1 | contig 49178 bp, 46 predicted proteins | sample MGYA00248258_ERZ651800 | MGnify/ENA primary metagenome ERZ651800 (study PRJEB26908, sample SAMEA4031704) | gut metagenome | biome: gut; feature: normal infant; material: stool | place: China | collected 2015...
ATATACTGTAAACACTACAGAAAGAAGGATTATTATTATGTCTCGAACAAGAAGAAATTTCTCTGCCAAATTCAAATCAGAATTAGTGATTGAACTGCTCAAAGGAGAAAAAGACTTAAATACAATCGCAACCGAAAACAATATTCAGCCGAATCTTCTCCGCAACTGGAAGAAGGAGTTCCTCGATAAAGCATCCGTGGTTTTTAATGACACACGAGAGGATAATCTGAAAGAAAAACTCGCTTTAGAACGCAAGGAAAAAGCTGAATATGCGAAAAAAGTTGGCCAGCTCACCATGCAGGTGGATTGGTTGAAAAAAAAATCTGAAGAAACACTTGGACCTGACTACGAGAGTAAATTTAGTCCAAAACCTTTTGAAGACTAAAGAACTTCCAGTTAAAACAGGAGCTACACTTCTTGATATCAATCGTACCAGTGTTTATTACAAGGGCATGCCCATATCTCAGGAGGAGTTGGATTGCAAATCGATCATAGATCGATTACACACGGATAATCCGGCCTGGGGAGCACGACAACTGTCTGCTCAACTGAAGAAGCGTGGGCATCAGGTTGGTCGCCGGAAAACGCGCCGTTATATGAATGAAATGGGGATTGATCCAATTTATCCAAAAATGAACCTTTCTAAACGTATGCGACAGGCTAAAGTCTGCCCGTATCTGCTACGTAACGCCGTTATCGACCGTCCAAATCAGGCATGGTCAATCGACATTACATACATCCCCATTAAGCGTGGATTTCTGTATCTGACCGCTGTGATTGACTGGTACAGCCGCTGTATCGTTGGCTGGGAAGTCGATGATACTCTGGATACCAGAATGGTCATAACTGCGTTAAAAAAGGCGTTTATAGTGGCAAAACCTGTTATCCTGAATTCAGATCAGGGCTGTCAGTTTACAAGCAATGAGTACATGAATTTCCTCAAAGAGAACCAGATCCGTCAAAGCATGGATGGTAAAAGCCGGTGGGCTGACAATATCATGATTGAACGATGGTTCCGAAGCTTCAAGTACGAGGAAGCATATCTGACCCAATATAACAATATCAGAGAAGCACGGAAGGCAATCGGTAAATATGTGCACACTTACAACTTTGAACGTTGTCATTCTGCACTCAATAATCAAACACCGGCATCCTGCTATTATCCGATTCTGTTACTGGATGATCATGCAGCCTAAGGGGGGATTTTCTCCCCTACCCAGTTACATATATCAGTTCATTATAAAAAGCTTAGATTTTTGTCTTGACAACTGAACCACTATAGTTGTATTCGAATAATTCTAAGTCTTTTCCCCATTTCAATATATAATGCCTTTGAACTACTATGTTTTTTACTATTCTTTTCCATAAATTCACCTCTGTGTAAAGTATATATTTATCATACATACCCAGAAGCGTCTTATTAATACACAGATACGACGCATTTTAGTAATATATACAGCTTATTTAGTCCTATTCTATGGATTTTTATGTGTACCTAACAGTATATTATATAGCATTAACTATTCATTTCTAAATATCATGTTATTTTCACTTATCTATCATGTAATTTTTCCATCATTATAAAATGTAATAATTTTATATAAATAGAATATCTTAACTATGATATAAATTTCCCAAAAAACAGAGCAATTATAGTAAAGTCTATTAATACAGTAAAATTAAATAGCCATCTATCAACTGCATATTCCGCAAATATGATTCAAAAAATGGTTTCAAAGCAATTTGCCCTGAAACCATTTCCCTCACACTCATTAAAACGGGATTTAATTATTATTACTCTTTGTCATAATTTCTTTTAATATTTCTAAAAAAACTGTCAAGTGTTTTTCCTCCTCCAATTTGTATAACTCTATTAATTCCATGTCTAATCATGTATAGATTAACGTCAATCCATTGAACAGGTAAAAACAAATGCTTGCATAAATTATCTATAATATTATTTTTATTATACGGAACTCCGCTAATGTTAGAAATAACAATTTTTTCAGGTTCACAAAGTTCCATATTTTCAAGATACTTACGAAAAAGAGGTTCTATCTGTTTCATATATGGAGTATGAAATGCACAGCTTACATTCAGCTTGATATTGATAATATTATGATTATTTAAATAATTTTGCAAACGCTGAATTTCTTTTTCCAAACCTCCCACTACTATTTGAGAAAATGAATTGTAATTGGCAATATATATTCCTTCATACTCTTGAATAATCATTTGTATCTTATCATATTTTTCATTAATAATTGCCAGCATACCTCCATTTTTAATTGATGCCATCAACTCCCCTCTCGCTTTTGTCAATTTAATCCCTTCTTGAAATTCAAATACTTTTGCTGCACATAATGCATTATATTCTCCAAGACTATGTCCTGCTAAATATTGAGGTGCTTCATGAAATGCACAATATTCTTTATACATTAATGCATGAATAGTAAACAAAATTGGTTGTGCATATCTTGTATCATTTAATTTATTTTCACTATAACAGATTTCTTGTATTGATTCCCCTAAAATATTATTAGCAATTTCAAGTTCTTCTTTATACTTCCCTTTTAGTAATTCAATCATCTCTTTTTTTTGGCTTCCTTGTCCTGGAAAAACACATGCTATCATAATTTACCTCCTAATAACTTACTAATTTATAATGGAATGTTTCCATGTTTTTTTTGTATTTTTTTCAAATGCTTTTTATTTTTTAGCATATTCAATGCATCAAAAATTTCTTTTCGCATATTATTGGGTTCTATTTCTTTATCTATATATCCTTCTTTAAGAGCTTCCTTATTGTTTATAAATTCATATGTATATTCTTCAATTTTCTTCTGTTTATCTTTTTCGTCTATCTCCTTATGATACAAAATATCTACAGCTGCTTCCGCCCCCATCACAGCAATCTCTGACATTGGCCATGCTAAAACAATATCTACCCCCAACGCTTTACTCCCCATTGCAATATATGCACCTCCATAAGCTTTTCTAAGTATAACTGTAATTTTTATTACTGTTGCTTCTGCATATGCAAATAAAATTTTCGCTCCATGACGTATAATTCCCTTTTCTTCTTCATCTACGCTAGGCATAAATCCTGGGACATCTACCAATGTTACAATTGGAATATCAAATGCATCACAAAATCTAACAAAGCGTGCAATTTTATCACTTGCATCACAATCTAAAACTCCTGCATAATGTAGAGGCTGATTTGCAACTATTCCAATAGTGATTCCAGACAACACTCCAAATCCTATAATAGCATTTCGAGCAAATTCTTTTTGTATTTCATAAAAGCTCGATTGATCTAACAAAGTTTTTATCACTAAATGCATGTCATATATTTTTCTTGAATTTTCTGGAACACATTTTCGAAAATCTTGATAAAATTTTTTACAATAATAATTACTCTTTTTTCTTTTTCTATTTTCTAATAAGCAAATTAATTTCCTCGTTTCTAAAAAGCATTGATTTTCGTCTTCAAATGTTGCATGTACAACTCCTGAAGTTTGACTATGAACCATTGCCCCTCCGAGTAATTGTGCATCACATTTCTTCCCTGTTGCCTGTTCTACAACCCGCGGACCAGTCACATACATTGAAGATTTCTCGTTTATCATAAAAATAAAATCTGTTAGTCCTGGTGAATAGACTGCACCACCTGCACAAGATCCTGCTATAATTGATATTTGTGGTATATATCCAGACGCTTTTGTGTTTAAACAGAATATCTCACCATATCCAGCTAAAGCATTTACACCTTCTTGTATTCTTGCTCCTCCTGAATCATTAATTCCTATAATAGGAGCATTATTTTCAATTGCCATTTCTAGTATTCTTACAATTTTCTGTGCATGCCTTTTTCCAACTGTCCCTCCTTTTACTGTAAAGTCTTGTGCATATACAAATACTAATATTCCATCAATATATCCATATCCCGTTATAACACCCTCATATGGAGTATTATCTAGTCCCATTGATTGATTAATCTCGTAAAAACTATTTTTATCTAACAATTTTTCTATTCTTTCTATTGCATGCAATTTTCCTTTTTTATGTTGCAGTTCAATGTTATATTTCATAACTTTTCTCCTTCTTTTTTCTATTATCATAGCACGATACTTTCAACTACCTTTTACCTTGTTCTTTTTACACCATTTTCTTGTAAAAAGTTCCATATCTATAACCAGTATTGACTTAAAAACTATATTTCTCAGGTACAAAATCATGATTACATCAAGTTTAATAATATGCTAATACTATTATTGAAATGCTATAAGCATCATGATATAATTGGTATAGATTTAGTTGAAAGGAGTTCTTTAATTATGAATTTATCTTCACAATATATACATGGTATTCCTTCTGTAATTTGGGGTAAAAAGACGGATAAAGTAATACTTGCCATTCATGGTAATCAATCTAATAAATCTGACACTCCTATTAAAGTTCTTGCAAATCTTGCAGAAAAAAAGGGGTATCAAGTTTTAAGTTTCGATTTGCCAGAACATGGTGATCGAAAAAATGAACCACTTCCATGTAAAGTACAATATTGCGTTGCCGATCTACATAAAATGATGTCTTATGCAAAGGAAAAATGGAGTACTATTAGCTTGTTTGCCAATAGTCTTGGGGCATATTTTAGTTTGCTTGCTTTTCCTAATGAACCTTTGGAAAAGGCATTATTTCTTTCCCCGGTAGTTGATATGGAGCGTATGATTTCTAATATGATGTCTTGGTTCAATATTACTGAAAAACAATTAGAATCTGAGCAAAATATTTCCACTCCCATCGGGCAAATGCTCTACTGGGATTATTATTGCTATGTCAAAGAACATCCTATAAAAAGTTGGAATATACCAACCTATATTCTATATGGTGAAAAAGATGATGTATGCGAATATGACACTATAGAAACATTTAAAAATCAATTTGGATGTAATTTACAGATTTTGAAAAATTGCGAACACTATTTCCATACATCTGAACAAGTATCTTTGTACGAATCATGGCTAAAACAAATACTATAAAAATGATTATTTATTTGATAATAGTTTCTGATTTTAGAATAAATAGCCACCTGCTATACACAACATCATAAATTCAACTTAAAAGGATCTGCTTTGAGATATGCAGGTTCTTTTATTTTATTTATATTAAAATTTAGACAGGGATGTATATGAGAAAACTTACATTAAAAGAATCCAGAACCTATTTGAGAGATTATCAGCTTCTTCTTTATGAGAACATGCAAGAAAAATGGAAAGCAACACTGGAATATTCTGGTCTTGATGTCTATGCTGTCCGGTGAGCAGGAAACCGATTGGCAATTGTCCAGAATACGAGAAATCGCATTAGAGTAAAGCTGGCTAACACCCCGCAAAGCGGCTCTGAGCTTGACATTAATTCAATTTCTTATGAATAGTAGTCAAGCCAATTAAAGGTAGTCTCCATATCCGGAATACAGGTTTCCATTACTAGAGAATTACGGTTTCTTAACACAAGAATATTCAACACTATTTCTTAACGATAAAACACCTTTTAAAAATATCATCATCTGTTGTTTTACCTCCAAAGGCCTTACTACAGCTTTTGAACTTCCAAACTATTTCTAGAAAAAAGAATATTTCTCTATCAAAACAAGCTCTGAATACCTATAATATACCTGACATATCACTTGTTACAATGACCGTGAATATTACGGTGCGGCAGGTGGCTCAGAGAGTCCCGGAATAATCAGACCGAATAATAAAATGTCAGATGAGTAGTTTGAGCAGTTTACCACATGGAGCGAATTCGCAAAAGCTAACTGTCAAAACTAAAATAGAGTAAAATGCTTCCATCTATCATTATTTTTTGGGGGCAACCGTAATTTATGAATAAGGTAGTAATATTTTGCACTTACAGTGGAACTTACCATAAAATAAAACTCCAAACTGAGTAATTCTATCTTACATCAGTTTGAAGTTTCACACAAACTTTGGGATACTTTCACAGAAACCTTTCAACTCTGGACTAGCAGTTCCGCTGCACCATAATATTCATTTTATCTAATTTAAAACTATTAACAGCATTTTAAACATACCGTACTGATATTCCCTTTTATTCCTTTCATCACTAATAAAAATATATCTCCTTTTTTTATAATTACTTCATGACTATACTTTTCGTTCTCTTGAGTTAAAAAATATGGAACTTTTTTATCCATTAGCCATTTAATTATATTCAAAGATATAATCGGTGATGCCGAAAAAGTCTCTCCTATCCAATCTTCAAAATTAATAACCGGAATACTTGGATAACTAATTGATGTTATTTCCATCTTAATATTTGTAACCATAAATTTAATTTGATCTAAACTAATGTTGCTACTATTTACCGCTTTTAATATTGCAGTGTTTATTGATTGATGTATATCTTCATTTGTTGAAAATCCAAATCCACAAATCTCAAAAATGGGAGAGATATCTTTCCTAGCTTTTTCTATTCTAATCCCTGCTGCTGCTTCTCTAATATCATTTAATATAGCGTTTTCTGTTTTATACTCCATGGAAATTTTTTCATCTAAAGAATTAAAGGCCACAATATTTGCTACATCTACTAAATTCTTTTTCAAAATATATGTTCCTTGCCATATAGCACTTACAGTAGCATCACCGTCTCCTACATAATGATTAGAAAAATTTTTTATACCAAATTCAATGGTAGCTATTGCATTTGGTATATTACATATGGATTGTATAAAATCTTTCGGGCTTGCAAATTGTTTATTCTCAAGCGTATTAAGTTGTTCCAAATATTTTCTCTTAGATTTTATACATCCATATCTAGAAATAGTTATTAATCCGATATTATCCACCTCATGCCTATCTGCTTTTTTTTCTAATTCAGACATGATATTCATACAAAATTGAGCACTTCTATCAATACGAGTTTTTATCTTTGTTTTACTATATAGACCAATATTTTTTATTGCATAATAATTCTCTTTTTTTTCGTAATTCTGTAATAAACTCTTATCTGCAGATGCTGTCGTATATATGCCTGTAATATAAACATTTTTATCCATACTCTCATCACCTCTTTAACAATATAGATGTATTCACTCCCCCAAATCCAATAGAATTTGACAGTGCGTATTTTATTCTTGCATTGACTGCTGCTCTAAAACAATAATTTAGATCACATAATTTATCAATACCTTTAAAATTTGCAGTTGGATGAATAATTCCTTCATTCATTTCTATAACAGTAATAATGATTTCAATTATTCCAGCGGCTCCTAATGTATGACCAATTAACGACTTAGATGAATTTATGTATATATTATGTGCATTTTCTTTAAATACTTCTTTAATAACGTTTGTTTCAAGTGAATCGTTCAATTTCGTGCCAGAACCATGTGCATTTATATAATTAATTTTATCTAAACTAATACCTGCCATCTCAATTGCTTGAAGCATTGATTCTCGTAATGCCTTTCCTTTTGGTTCAGGAGAAGTAACATTATATGCATCATTAGCAATTCCATACCCAACAACTTGTGCATAGACCATTGCTTCTCTCTGTTTGCTGAATAATTCACTTTCTAAAATCAAGCACCCCACTCCATCTGTCAAATCAGTCCCTGTTCTTTCTAGTGAAAAAGGTCTAATTCCATCTTTTGAAATTGCACCTATTCTTTTCATTCCATTTTTAGCTATCTCAGATACAAAATCATATCCAACTACAATTACAACATCCGAAATGTTATCCTCTATCAATTGACTAGAGAGTATTATAGCACTTCCGCCTGAAGAACACGCTGTCGAAGTACAAATTATAGATGCATTAATAGAAAATTTACTTTTTATTTCTTCTAGCAAAAACTCACTTACTTGATTACTGTTTATCTCACCCTTTTCCCAAAAAATATCAGCAAAAAAATTAGATGAAATTACTAAACTAATAGTATATTTTGTCTCATTATTTAAACCTGCTTTTTTTATAGCACGTTGAATCGTAGAAATCACATTATCTTTTCTATCAAAAAAGCTATTATTTTGCTTTTCTTTTTTCAATTGCTCTTTTCTAAACATCGATAAGCTATCTGTACATCTTAAATTTATCTCACCCTCATTGCCTGCAATAGAATTAAAAGCATATCCTGTAATATTAATTTTATACACTATTTTACTCCTTTCTATGATTTATAACATTATAACAATTATTTTTAATACTACTATTTCTATTGCACAACAATAAAGCTTTCTATGTTTATATGAACTTTTACATTTACAATAATTGTAAAATTATTAATCATAAGTTTTTGCAATACCACAAGCTAACCCTCACTATTTTAAACTTCGCTTCCTATACATAATTTCTTTAAATGTGTGCAATTTTCTAAATACTCGCTCACCAAAATAATATTATTATTTATTTTCAGTTCTGCTATAAATGCTTGTTTATTTCAAATCTACGGAATATTCTTAAGATCACGAAATTCTCCAGCTCATAGCATAAAACCATAATATCTGTTATCAAGATCCCTCCCCAAATAATACGCAGCACAAGTTATGTCACTGCTTTCGATAGGTCACTTACTTAACACCGCTTTTCAAATTCCTCCACTATATAGTATGCTGTCTTTTCTTCTAATTCGATAATTTTTTGTAACACATTCTCTAATTGAATATAATCAAATCCTTTTTTATTCTTTACCATATACATTAAAATGTAATTACTAATACCCATCCACAGTTTTGAAGATTCATTAATATTTTCTATAATTGTTGGATTTATCATCTTTGTTTTGAGATTGCTTAAAAATGAAACATAGTTTTTTCTACTCCATGAAATGCATGCAAAGCTACGTATAATAGGTATTGCCCTTGGTTCATGCTCATCATTTACCTCTTTACTAATATCAAATGATTCTACAATATCTTTTTTTAATAAACGCATATAGTCAAAATCACTTTTTTCCTGATAACCTAACAATGTTTTTAAAGCTGCCCAATATACAATCCTTTCCTCCTCTATTTTCTCTGTTTTATCCTTAAACTGAAATGTGATAAAGCAATTACAGTTCTCTTGATATTGTTTATAACTTATATGTATTATGGAATCTTTCGCTACTAATATATTTATTTCATCTTTATTTTCTAATGTATCATCAATACAAATAAATCCTTTTTCATCTATTCCAATAATTAAACAAAAATGCAGAAAATGATATTTATGATAAAACTTATGCCAATAGCATGAATATATATCAATACCTACAGCAACTGGTCGTCCCGCATCAATCTCTTTTTTTACTATTTTTTCAAACCTCTGGCGATCTGATTTAATATGCCAAATTGTTTTTATTCCACACAGCATTTCCAATGCATACTCTTCTTCGCAATTTCTCCGCTGTCTATCCCTACTAGTTTTGATTCTATCTGCTAGTAATTCAGCTGCCTGATCATAGCCAAAATTCCATGAATATGCATACATATTTCTAAAATCTCTATTGAGCATTTTACATATGGATGTTTGCAAATTTTCAACACATGAGTTTGTCGTTGAATAATATGGTTCAATATTTTTAATCATGTTTCCTATGATGTTCAACAACATCAAATCCTTTCTAAATTTTGTGTTCTGATGTAATATCCACAACAACATCAACATATTTCTCTAAATTCTGATTGCTAGATGAGATAATAATCGTACTACTTAGTTTCTTTAAATTATTCATTACCTTTTGTTCTGTTTTAAAATCCAATCCTGTTGTCATATCATCTAAAATCAACACTTTTGGATCTCTATACAGCACCCTAGCCAGGGCAATTCTTTTCCTTTGCCCTCCCGATATTTGTTCACCACTATTACCCACTGGAGTATTCAAATTTAACAAGCTTCCTGAAAATTCTTCTGTTAGACAAACTATTTCTAATATCTCATTCATTTTATCTTCATCGTAATCTAACCCTAAACATATATTTTCTTTAATAGTTCCAGAGATTAAATATGCTGCTTGTGATAAATAGCATATTTGCGGTGGCTTTATGGATGCTGATGCAAATATTGTTTTCAAAGTTTTACTTTTTCCACTTCCATTGTTTCCTACAATCAAATATTTATTTCCTTCTTTAAAACAGTACTCTTGATATTCAGTTTCAGGAATATCTACATCCATAGGTACAATTTCTCTCATTCTATCCCTTATAATGCTCATTTGTTTTCCTTTTGTGTATATACCACTAAATACTCCTGGAAGATCTGTCATAAACCAGAAATAATATTCAAACAAAATAAAATTACCAATTGTAAAATACCCCTTATTTATTAAAGAATTAATAAAAAACAAAATTGTTCCCAATGCTAAAAACATCAAATTTGAGGAAAAAATTGATAATATCTTTTTTAATACATTATCCTTAATTGCATATTTACCTCTTAATTCACACAATTTTCTATAGTGCGCTAAATAATATTTTTCTTTATTTGATAGTTTTACTGCATCAATAGCTAGAAAAATCTCTCCCAGGTATTGCACTGTATTGTCTGTCGATATTCTCGTATTATATTTATTCTTCACTAATTTTTCTTGTGTAAAATGTATAATAAATATAACTATCATCAAAGGAATCACTACTACTCCAGACAAAAATTTACTAACATTAACCATAACATATAAATTAATAACAGCCATAAATAACTTGGGAATTTGAGTATATATTTCAGAAAAAAAATCCACGACATCTTGAACATCATCTCTAAATCGTATAGTTATTTCTTTCGAATAATCTATACGTTTCTGATTAATTGGGTTTTCTAAAATTTGACAGTATATATACTTTTTCATATTGTTACTTATATTCTGTTGCACAGAAGCAAAAAATGCTCCTCCGATTTGTTTTGTAACATTAACAGTTAACGGTAGTAATGTTGTAATTAATACTAAAATCCAAATAGGAGCTTTAATAATAGTATCTAGTCCTTGAATTTTATTAAAAATATCACTTCTAGCGATTCCTGTAAATGTAAAACATATCGAATAAGTAACTGCATCAAAAAGTAATGCACAAATAAAAAGTAACGCAGTATCTCTCAACGCAATCTTAATTATTCTTCTCATACTTCTATATTCCTTTCAATAATGTGATTGTAAACTTGAGATTGTTCGCCATACATACTAATTTCGCCATTTTCCATAATCAATATTTTATCTACATGTTCCAGTATTTGAAGCTTGTGTGCTATAACTATTATAGTTTTATTTTTCATCAATTCATCTAATGCTGTAAAAACTTTCGCCTCTGCCTCCACATCAAGTTTGGAATTGATTTCATCCAAGATGTATATTTCTGCATTTCTCAAAAAAGCCCTACATATATATAATAATTGTTCTTGTCCTGCTGACAGTAGATTTTTATCGATTGGAGTATCTATCCCTAATGGAAGCTTTTCTAACCAGTTCGTTAATCCCACTTTATGCAATGCTTTCGTTACATCATCCCTAGAAATGGTTGAATCAAAACAAGTCACATTTTCATAAACTGTCCCATTAAATATTCTTACATTTTGTGTAATAACAAACAAATGTTCATATAATTCTTTGCTGCTTATTTGTTTTAAGTTAACACCGTTAAAAAATATTTCTCCTTTTTGTGGTTCATACATTTTTGCAATTAATTTAATGAGTGTTGACTTTCCACTCCCAGTTCTTCCTACAATACCAATTTTTTCCCCTGCTTTTATTTTTAAAGAAAGATTCTTCAAAACAGGGGTTTGCATATCCTCATACGTAAATCCTAGATTCTTAATTTCAATGTCAAAATTCGCCCCCTTTAGTACATGCTTATCTCTTATAGTTTCATTTTTTATAGAAAAGAGTTCTGTAATTCGGCTTAAAGAAGCTCCAACTCTTTGCAAACTATCAAATTCATATCTTAACGCTATAAATGGTCTATTGAGTAATCCAACATAATTACTGATCAAATATACGCTCCCTAGAGAAAGCTCGCTTTGATAAAAAAGATATATTCCTACTCCTATAGCCACAAAATCTCCTATGTTCAGTAGTCCAAAAAATCCAGAAGTTGGTATGTTATTTGCTACCACAGCCTTCCTAAAATCACTTTTTATTTTCATCAAAAAACTACTTAATTTCATTCTTAAATAGTTTTCTTCACCTACCCCAACAATATCTTCACGTGCTAAGAGACTGTCTTGAATATATCCATATAGTTGTGCTTCATCTTCTCTATATCTGCCCCATAATTTAATGATCAAATCTTGTAACATTAAAATAGAGGAATACGCCAATATTACAATAATGCTATATCCTATGCCTATTACACCACTTTGAAAATAGAAAATTGAAATAATCGCAGCCACGAAAAATGTATTCCCTACTATATTTACTAAAAATTCCGAAAAGAAATTGGATAGAAACGTAATATCTCCATCAACACGTTCAATCATTTCACCGGCCTTATGCTTCTGATGAAATGAAAAGCTCAAACTAACACAATGTTCAATTAGATTCCCACGCAAATTATTACTTATTGTCCACCCCAACTTTTCACTTATATATGCATTAAGAATTTCTGAACCCATTTTAATTACAACAAGTGAAAAGTATAAACTTGCTAATAAGTAGAAAAATCGCCCGCTATGTTCTTTTTCCAATGTATTTATCATTATGCTAACAATATATGGCAACAATATACTTATGCACAAACTTATAGCTAACAATATTAATATAAGTAATAATTTTTTTTTATACTCTTTCATGTATTCTGAAAAGTATAATCTTATATTCTTAAATATCTTTTTCATTGCTCATTTCTCCTGCAGATAGCTTTTCCAGATCAGATACGGTATTAGAAACCCTCAATGCCAAATTTTCAAAGTTGCTATTTCTCGAATATTCTTCTTTCCATTTACTTTTACATTCGCATTCAATATCATTAAAAATTTCTATATTTCCATTTTTATTATACTCTGAAAATAATGCATAAATATTTGAACTACATTCTTCACAGTTTCCCGCTTTATCTACCGCTGCTACAGAATATACCATAGGACTAATATATAATGGAGTTGTAAGTTTCCTCTTGTGTCTTTCTTTCAATATCTCTATTACGGACCAAAAAGTTATGGGTTTATACAGATGGTTTTTCCACAACTCGTAATTTAATGTATCTTTCATAACAGTAGGTAATTCCATATCAATCCTTGTAAGCATATATTTTTCTAAATATACTAAGCTATGTACGAAATCTTCGACCGACTCTCTTTCTGTCAAAAAAGCTGGTTTTACCATTAATAATGGAACTAAATCAATGTTATATTTTTTTGTCAATTTCACCTTATTTTCGAATGCACTATTAGTAAAAGGTCTATTAACACATAGCTGTCTAATATCTTCATTTGAGGATTCATATCCCACCGTAATCTCAAACTCCTTTTTTATAATAGCTCTAATTGCATTTAACTTTTCTTCTGTTATATCGTTAACTTTTGCCTCAATAACTATTCTCTCAATACTATCTACTTCATTTAACCGAGTAAGCATATATAGCAGCACCTCAAAACTAAATTCCTCTTCGTTTAGTAAACTTCCATCATTATACAGGCAAATTATCTTGTAATCGCTCAGCTTGGTAACAGTACTATCTATAATTTCATCAATCTTTTTAATATAGTATTCATCTTCAATTTTAAAACCCAAATTCGAAATTGAATAAAAACCACAACACGTACATCCCCCATTTCTTTTTATTTGGCTGCACCCTGTCCCCTTCAAAAAAAAGACAATCCGGTCCACTTCTTCCCCATTTATTATACCCTTTCTTTTATCAACAGCTACTACTTGATTATTAAAACGATCTTTGTCGTTCTTCTGTTCTTCATACACTTGCTTTCTTAATGCTCTCATATGATTTTCCAATTTATTTTTTGCTTCCTTATATATCTCATTTTTAGTTTTATATTTGCTCATTATTTTTCTTGTATGATGTTTATAGAAGCTAAAACATCACCTTTTCCTTTCTTTTAGTAATGTGACATAATACATTCAGATGCTGTGAACTTTAGATTATTTTTCTGTAGCCAACTACTTTAAGGAGTGTATTGCTACGGTTTTATCTGAATCATTTATAAGCTGGATGTTGCCAAGAGGAAGTTCCTTCCGGAGCACTTATTTCAATCAAGTCTATGAGGATAAACACCTGTGGAATTGTCACAGTGTCACACTCAGAAAGGAGATCTTATGATTTACGTAGGCATTGATATTGCCAAACTCAACCATTTCGCCTCTGCCATTTCTTCAGAGGGTGAAATATTGCTTCAACCGTTCAAATTTACAAATGACTATGATGGCTTCCATCTGCTGATTCAGAAACTCGATTCCCTCGATTCTAACAACATCATCATAGGTCTTGAATCAACGGCTCACTATGGCAACAACCTTGTTGAATTCCTTGTGAAACATAACTACAAGGTCTGTGTCATAAACCCTATCCAAACATCTACTATGCGAAAGAACAATATTCGCAAAACCAAAACGGATAAGGTAGATACTTACATAATTGCTAAAACTTTAATGATGAATTCTCACCATTTCTTTTCGCAGCACGATCTTTCAATCATGCACTTAAAGGATTTGGGTCGTTTCCGTATGAAACTAATCAAGAAACGCACTCAAGGCAAGATTCAACTAACGTCGTATGTTGATCAGGCTTTCCCGGAACTGCAGTATTTCTTCAAATCCGGTATCCATCAGAAATCTGTCTATGCAGTTCTTAAAGAAGCTCCATCAACAACTGACATTGCTTCTATGCACCTGACCCATCTGTCTCACTTACTTAAGGTTTCCTCCCACGGTCATTTCAAGAAAGATACAGCGACTGAATTAAGGATTCTGGCACAGAAGTCTGTTGGTTGCAACGACAGTTCTATATCTACTCAAATAACTCGGATCATTCAACTGATCGAGTTACTGGATAGCCAAGTTCATGACGTTGAGTCTGAAATGGAATTGATTGTCAATTCCCTGGATTCCGTCATTATGACCATTCCGGGCATTGGTTTCATCAATGGCGGAATGATACTGGGTGAGATTGGCGATATAACACGCTTCTCTAACCCTTCAAAAGTGCTTGCATTTTCTGGCCTTGATCCGACTGTCTATCAGTCTGGAAACTTTAATGCCTGCCACACAAAGATGTCGAAACGTGGTTCTCGTCCACTTCTCTATGCTTTGATTAATGCTGCACATAATGTTGTCAGAAATAATAAAACCTTTAAAGATTACTATGATCAAAAAATCTCTGAAGGAAAGTCCCATTACAATGCTTTAGGTCATTGTGCCGGGAAGCTGGTTCGCATCATTTATAAGATGCTCACTGACAACGTTCCATTTAATTTGGATTAATAATATCTGACCATTTATATAGATTTTTGAAAAGCGCCCTCTGGGAGCTCTATTAAAGTTAGCCTTTTTTCAGGTCAGAAAACGAACTTAATTGTTTGCTAATTTAGGGTTGACTTTTCATAGCTGGTCTCCTTAGTGAAATTTAAAATCTTCTTTTATTTTTTTAACTGATAATGTTTGAATTTTTTTGCAAATTTCATTATCTAGTGAGTGAACAGACACAAAATAAGAATCTTTCCACTTAACAGAAAATTTTTTATATTTATTTTGCAAACTGTTTTCTACCAAATACTGGTTATCTCGTTTCGATACAACATCAAAAGAATTCAAAGGTATATTCAAGCCTCTTCCATCTGCTTTTATATAACTCTCTTTTAAAGTCCATATTTGATAAAATCTCTCTCTCTGAACATGTTCACTTTCTGCTGACATTATATACTGTCTTTCGCTACTTGTATAAAATCTGTACATAATTTCTTTATAGTTTCTTTCGCTTTTGATATATTCTATATCTATTCCGAGAGGTGCATCTGCTGTAGCTCCAACCACCCAATTTCCGGAATGAGATATATTAAAAAATATCCCTTTAGGATATATAAGATATGGTTTTCCCTTGTTAGAAATAATAATTTCATCATTATCACACCCGCTCTTTTGATATACTGCATACCTTATTAGCAATTCACCAAGCATAGTTCTATATGCATCTGCTATATATCTAAATTTTAAAATACGATTAGCTTTTTCGTTTGTAATATATAATAGTAATTCCTTAAAATTATTTTCACGCATACTTTCTTGAACATTTATTGCATATAATCTAACCATAATTTCTCTCTTCCATGAGAATTTGTGTACTACAAATAAATACAAGAATCATTAATTCTTTTTCACTCACTTTTTCCTTATTCAATACCCTATTCAAAAACTTTTCGACAGCATTTTCATCAAAAATCTTGTGCTCATATATCTTTTCCTTTGAGAGAAGGGAAAAAATTTTCTCATTCATTATCAACTTTCTATGATCTATAATAGCTCTATATGGAAATTTTTCTCTATCTATTATCTCTTTCGGCAAATAACGTTTAGCGACTTCTTTTAAGATATATTTTTCATTCAACTCACAAATTTTTTCCTCATCATCTAATTGGAACGCAAAATCAACTATACGATTATCTAGAAACGGATATCTACACTCTATACCATTAGCCATTGAAACTCGATCTCCCTGTGAAGATAGTAAATAGTTTTCTAAAAATGTTACAATCTCTAAATATTGAGCTTTCTCTATTTCTGAATATTGCCCAAACTCTGGTGATAATGTACTCTTTATTTCATTAACTACTGAATACATTTCCAAGCTCTTTTTCAATTCTTTTGAAAAGAATTGTTTACAATAGTCTCCAAATTTGAAGCGCAATAAATGACTAGAAAATAACATTTCTGATTTAACTTGTCCATAAAAGGCAGTTAAAGCTGCAACATTTGTATTTCTATATCCATCAACATAAGCATTTATTTTTGAATACATCTTACCTCGTTCTAAAGACCTTGGATCCTTTTCACAAAATCTACGAATTTTTGTTTCTTTGAATATATCGTATCCTCCAAACAGCTCATCTGCACCTTCTCCAGATAAAACTACTTTATATCCAGACTCACTCACATATTTTGCCAATAAATACATTGGAACTACACCTAATCTTAATGTTGGCATTTGTATATGTTTGACGCACTCATAAAAAGAATCTATAATGTCTTCCTCTGTAACTACCAAACATCGGTGTCTAGTATTAAATTTATCTGCAACAATATTTTGATAAAGAGATTCGTCTAAACTCCTCCTGGAAAAAGATATAGAAAATGTATCTATTTTTTTATTTCCGTATTTAGTAGCCATTGCAACAATAAGACTAGAATCCAATCCACCACTCAAATAATATGCTATTGGGACATCAGAAACCTGATGATTTTCAATTGATTCTTTTAACAAAATATCTAACTGCGAAACCGCTATATCTTTTTTTAAAATATGTTTATCACAACAAAATCGTGGATGAAAATACTGAATTTTTTTTTGAACTTTTCCCTCCTTAAATACAATAGCTTCTCCACAGTTTACAGCACAGATATCTTTATATATTGTCTTCTCTCTCAATGGTCCCCATGTCGTACATATATCCATTAATGTCTCACCATTAATTTCACTGCACTTTTCCATATGCATAAGAGGTGCGATTTCGGACGCAAAATAAATTTCTCCCTCTATAATTCTATAATACAAAGGTTTTTGTCCAAATCTATCTCTAGCTAATATTAATTCTGATTGTCTTTTATCCCATATAGCTATAGCAAACTGTCCATTTATTTTCTCAAACATATCAACACTAAATTCCTCATATAAAAAGGGAATACAATCTGTATCACACAACATTTTTTCTTTCACATTTAAACAGTTAACAAGTTCATTATTATTATATATCTCACCATTTGTTACACAAATAATATCTCTCTTTTTATTAAAAGTTGGTTGTTTTCCTTCTCTTATTCCTCTAATGGCTAATCTAGTATGGGCTAATACAGCAGTATTATCTATATAAAAACCTTTATCGTCAGGACCTCTATATATAAGTTCTTCAATCATCTTTGACACTTTACTTTGTATGCCCGCAGCATTCACACTTATTCCACCAGCAATCCCACACATTTTCTTCTCCTCTTATATGTTTCCATCATCTGCAACTATAACTTGTCCATTTATACATTTTGACTCCTTACTAGCCAAAAATTTTACAACATACGCAATATCTTTGGGTGACGTTATTTTTCCATTTATATTTTTTACTCCTTTTATCATATCCGTATCCACATATCCTGGTGCTACTGCATTTACTCTAATATTTTTTTTCCCTAACTCTTTTGCTAATGTTTTAGTTAATCCTATAACTCCAAATTTAGATGCACAATAATTAGCTTGACCTAAAATACCTGTAAGTCCTGAGATGGATGCAATGTTAATAATATTTCCCTCCCTCTGCTTAATCATATTATACAAAACACTTTTTATTGTATAAAAGGTCCCATATAAATTTGTCCTAAGAACCTGATCCCACTCCATCTCATTCATGGAATACACTAACGAATCTTTTATAATTCCGGCATTATTGATTAATATATCAATACCGCCCAATTTTTCTTGTATTTCGGCCATAACTTTATAAACCACCTCAGCTTTTGAAACATCCATTTTATAAATACTCAATCTTTCTTGATACCGAACACAATTTTCTTTCATAGCTTCTGCTGCTTTTTCTGAATTGCAATATGTAACAACCACATTAGCACCTTCTTCTAAAAATAATTCAGCAATGCTTTTTCCTATTCCTTTACACCCTCCTGTAATTACTACCTTTTTTCCATTAAATTCTTTATTCATAATTAAACATCCCTTTTCTTCAAAATCGCTAACATATAATTCCCAGAAAGATCATATCCAGAAACTAAAATTGTTCTAATTTTAGTCTCATTTCTATCCAATCTTAAAGGTAAATATCCTTTCTTCAAACAAATCGCTGCTACCATAATATTTACATTAAAAGAAGCTCCAAGTGTTTCTCCAAAAATAGATTTCACAGACTTAACATATTTCACATTTTTTGAAAATTTTTTGTTTATAACTGCCTCTTCTATATCATCAAAAAAATTTTCACCCGTGGAGCCTAACACTACATCAATCACAGTATTTTCTGATATTTTTTGATACATATATTCTAATTTTTTGATTACATCTTGAACAAATAGATTATTAGTTACTGGATAAGCTCCTATATTGCATTCTTCGATTTTTTCAATAACACAATACGCCTGCTCAACAATTCCACTTGTAGTCATAAAAGCCGTTGCAGCCTCATGTAGATATGATGTTGGTATATTTTTCTTACGACAAATAGCATCAAATAATGGGGAACAGTATTCCTCAATTGCACCAGTAATTATATAATCTGCTTTATTTTGTTTAAAAAGCATTTGGGTATACAGTATATTATTACTGCCCATAAACATTGTGCTCGCTCCTCTAATCCCTAAATGCATACAAATATGACCAATACATGTGTTATTTACACTATTAGCAAATATCGTTGGACTACAAGATTCCCAATCTTTTTCTGATATACTTTTTGCAAACGCCATTGAAGAATTTACTGGTCCATATCCTGTTGTGAAAATAGTCCCTATTTTATCCTTATCTAATTTATCAATATTAATTTTTGCGTCATTAATTGCTGCACTCGCCACATAGACTCCCATTTCAGAATATCGATTTGCTCTTCGTCTTTTCGCTAAAGGCATATTTGACTCAAATAAACATAAAGGATGCTCTGTAAAAATATTGTCTTCTTTTTCCAAATTACTCCATATTTCATCTACTGTGTTACCCATTCTGCAAATAACACCTATACCTAATATCGAAATTTCGCTCATCCAATCACCTCTTATATTTTATTTTTAAACTGTATTTAAGAAAAATAATGTTATTTCTGCAGTTGCTACCTTTTCATTATTCACATATGCACTACAATGCATTTTTGTTAGATTATTTACTTTTGTAAGTAAATGTGCTTTAATATACATTCTGCAATCTGGAGTGACAACTTTTAAAAACTTAGTTTTATCTACTCTGCCTAAATAAGATTCCAATGTTTTAGTATCCTTTCCTTTATAAAACATAAACGCACTTATCTGAGCCATTGTCTCAATAATTAATGTCCCAGGGAAAATTGCTTGATTTATGAAATGACAATTTCCCCAATACTCATCCTTATTTATATTTCTATAACCCTCCACATAATTTCCATAATCAACTTCACAAATCTCATCAATACAAAGCATAGGCTTACGTATTGGAACTATCTCTAATATATCTTTTTGATTTAATCTCATCTCTTTACCTCAACTATGAATTATATTCTTCTATTCTTTTTATCAACCATTCTGGTAACTCTAAACAAAATTTATTATGTTCATCAATATAAACATGAACTGTTTTTCCATATGCATATACCTTTTTACATAACTCGTCCATAAGCGTATATTCAAATTCTAACTTGGAATTCATAATATTTTCACATCGAATTTCTACAACATAATTTGCTAGCGAAAATTTAATTGGATTCCTGTACTTGCAATACGACTCTATCAATGGAAATTTTATATCAGTATCACCTTCAAATCCGAATATATCTCTTGAAAATAAAAATCTTGCTTCTTCAAAATACTGATAATAATTTCTATGATGAACAATTCCATATGCATCAGTATCACCAAACCTAATTTTAATCTTGTATTTCATTACTTACTTTGTTAACTCCTTTTCACTGTGATATCGGCTAATCAAAATACTCGCCGTGTTGCCTGCAAATGCAAAATTATTCGATAAAGCTTTCTCCACCCTTAATGCAATATTATTTTTTAATAGGTAAACATTTTCGGATGTTTCTTTTGTCATCACACATAACATATTTGAATTTCCAATGCAAACTTCTCGTTCGATTGATAAAATAGTCAAGATCAATTCTATAATTCCAGCAGCAGCCAAACAGTGTCCAACTAATCCCTTGATTGAAGATACAAATACTTTTGCTTTTTCTACATGAAATAGTTGCTGAATTGCATTTAATTCCATACTATCATTTAGTTTCGTTCCTGTACCATGAGCATTTATATAATCAATAGAATCAATAATTTCTTGATTATATCCACAAGCCATCATCATAGATAACTTAGCCCCCACACCTTTAGGATCAGGACTAGTTATATGATAAGCCTCATTATTAATTCCATATCCTAAAATCTCAGCATATATTTTAGCCTTTCTTTGTAATGCATTTTCCAAAGACTCTAGAATTATAAATCCGCATCCTTCCCCTATATTTATTCCGTCACGATTAATATCAAATGGTTTACACACATTATGACTTAATGCTCTTAATGAATTAAACCCATAATAACTAAACTCATTTAGCGGATCTGCTCCTCCAGCTACAACTAGATTTGCTTTTCCAGATTGAATTAAGTCATATCCAATTCCTACTGCTGTGGCAGACGCAGCACAAGCAGTTGTTGTTGTAAAACTACCTCCTTCAATCCCTAACTTTTTTTTGATGCCAGGCAATAAATTAGATATCGTTAATAGCCACTCATCATTTCCTTCTCCATATTTATTAATTTCTTTTTCATATTGAAGAAGTTTATAATTTGTCCCCAAAGATGTAGCAAATGATAAATATGCTCCATCTCCCAAAGAAGAAATATCTTTTGACGTAAGATTACCATCGGCTAACATATCCTGAATACATTCGTCTATCATATAGTCAATCCGGCTTTTTTCATTAGGACTTTTTTCGTCATAAGGATAACGTTCATCTGATATTTCTCCAGCTATAGATGTACTAAAATTTGATGTGTCAAATAATGTACAACGCTTTAGTCCACTGACCCCTGTATAACAATTCTCCCAAAATTCCTCTTTATTTTTTCCATTACTTACGATTATTCCTATGCCTGTTACTACTACTCTTTTTTCCATGTTTTCTTCTCCCTGAAAATATAGGTATCTGCGATATTTCATATCACAGATACCTATATCTGAAGTCTCTAATCTCCTAACTTCTTATTAACAAACTCCGCAATTGATGAAATATTTTTTAAAATTTTCATATCTGCGTCACCAATTTTTACATTAAAATCTTCCTTTATAGCAATAATAATTTCAATAGCATCGATGGAATCTAATCCTAATCCCACTCCATCATCATCATCATTTAAGAAAATAGGCAGATCATAATATTCCTCCTCCATTACATCTATATGCTCAAGTCCTAATCTCTCTTCAATGCTACGTAATATTTTTTCTTTCAACTCTCTATTAGTCATTATTTTTCTTCCTTTCTGTGTATAACTCATTATTTAACAACCATTTAACAATAAACATATTCTCCACTTACCATTTAACGCACTTTCAAAACCATATCTGTAATCAGATTAATATTTCTAAAATTCTCAATCATTAACTCAAACAATGTGAATTTTATATCAAATTTCTCTTCTAATAAACTGACCAGTTGGACAAAAGTAATTGAATCTAAAATATGCTCTTCTATAAGATCTGTAGCATAGTTTACCTCTACTTTCTTTTTTAAAGAATCACTCAACAATTGAGCAATCATCTCAGATATTGTTTCTCTTGTCATTTACTTGTAACCCTTTCTAACTATTTTTCCAGTCTTCGTTTTCTCTATTTTGCTTACAATTCTAAAGATTTCTGGCACTTTATAATCTGCTAATTGATCGATGCAACATTCTTTAATTTCGTCAATATTATTTTTATTTTCGTCAATTAAAATGATATCTGCAGCAATTTTCTCTTCTAGCAATTTATCTTTAATACCATACACATATGCTTCTTTTACATTATTGGTAGATTGCAAAATATTTTCCACTTCCTCTGGAAACACCGTATATCCACCTGTCTTTATAATATTTTTGATTCTACCTACAATATATAAATATCCCTCTTCATCAAAATATCCTATATCTCCAGTATGTAATACTCCATCTTCCAAAACATTCTTTGTTTTAAGTTCATCATTATAATATCCCTGCATAATTGCAGGACCACTGACTAGAATTTCACCTCCTTTAGTATTACAGTTTAATTGGGAACCTATTTTCACTGTTACATTTCTGAGTGGAATGCCCGCAGATTCTATTTTTTCTAGGAATTTCTCCTCATTTGTCCTTGATAATTTAGGAGTTATTGCTGTTACAATACATGTTGCTTCTGTTATTCCATATCCCGGGCTAATTGCTGCATTTTCAAAAAACGTCATCATTGTTTTAATAGTTTGCGGAACAGCCTTATTTCCTCCAATTCCTATAAATTTCAAACTATTATATTCATTCTTTGGCACTATTCCCTCAATATCTTTTGCCAGTATATTCAGCATGCTCCCTATACATATTAAATGTGTAATTTCTTCCGTTTGAATGGTTTTTAATAATGTGGCACTATTAAAAAATGTAGGGAAAAATACCATAGTCCATCCTAACATTATACATGTCACTATTACAACAGTACCAAAAGAGGTACACGTTGGCATAGCAACCAACATTTTTTCCCCTCCACTGGCTTCTAATGCTATATCTATCCAATCTTTACAATTACATAAGATTCCTTTTTCTGTTAACATAACGATTTTATGAATATCTGTTGAACCTGATGTATTTAACAACACAGAAACTGGATTGCCATTTTGTATTTTTCGTTTCCTTCTTTCCATGCTACATTTGTTTTCGACATCTCTTATATCTTCCACACATAGCACTTTTACCACTAAATCCGCAGTTGCTTCTTTCGCTCTTTCGTATGTCTCTTTACAACATAAAACTACAGTTGCATCTGTTCGCAAAATCGCACTTCTTATTTCATTATCTTTACTTTTATTCGAAATCGGATAAACAACTTTATCTACATACATTATTGCGAAAAAGGAAACTACATAATCAATTCCATTGGGCATAAAAATAATAATATTTTCTGAACTTTCATTAAAAATTGCATGTCCCACTCCGACACTATACTTATATAATTCAGAATATGTAATACTCTCTATGCCACATACAATTGCTTTTTCTTTAGAATTCTTTTTCAATTCTAATAATCTAAAAATCTCTTTCATATATCTCTTCTACTTTTGCATTCCAAAATAGTTGTTGCAAATCCTTTCTTTTTATTTTTCCATTTACCGTTTTCGGTATTTCTTTGACAACAAATATACACTTTGGAAGTTTGTATCTCGCTAATCTTTCTTTTAGATCATGATATAGTATTCTTACATCAAAATTATTACTACTATTCTCTAAAACAACCGCTGCAATTATCTCACTCTCTCCTTCCCGCATAATTTCTGTAACTGCAGACTCTAATATTTGTTTATTCAAATTAATGCTATTTTCTATTTCTAAAGGACTAATTCTATATCCTAGATGTTTTATTATTTCCCTCTTTCTTCCAGTAATATATAGATATCCTTCAGAATCCTTATGTCCTATATCCCCGGTAAATAGCCAATTTTTTTTAATTACTTCCGCTGTTGCTTCTGGATTATTTAAATAACCCTTCATAACATTTTCACCTTTTACAATAATTTCACCTTCACAGTTACATGGAAGTATGTTCCCAAAATCATCGACTATTTCTATTTCTACATTTTTTATTGGCTTACCTACAGAACCTATTTTTTCTATCAGTCTTTCTGGTTCCAAATATGTAAGACGAGCACTAGCTTCAGTTTGACCATACATTACAAAGATTTTCATTTTCTTATATAGTTCATGTAGTTTTTCTAAATTTTCTTTTGATGTCTGCTCCCCAGCTAGCGTGATATATCGCATATGCTCAAAAGCTCCCACAATAATCTCTTTTTGTTTAAGTAAAATATTTAGGTATGAACCAACCGTCGAAAATCCTGTAATCTTTTTCTCCTTTATCATTTCTAATACCTTAATAGGATATACTGCTTTGTATATATATAGCATTCCTCCAACTCTAGTATGTGTTAACAAAACCGAATTTCCGTATGAATATGCAAAAGATAATACTGCCAAAATACTATCACTTTCATCTAAGTTCAAATATGCCAAAATGGATTCTGTATTTGAAATTAAATTTCCATGTGTCAGCATTACACCCTTAGGCTTATTTGTTGTACCTGATGTATAAATAACTAATGCAACATCTCCATTTCGCATTTGAGGAAATTCACTAGCAGAATATTCTTCAAAAATATCCTGATCTATACTCTCAACAGGACATAAACCATTTAATTCATATTTACAAATTTTATTTAATGATTCTCTAACAGTGAATATTTGTTTAGGTTGACTATCCTCAATAATATTTATTAAATATTCGTGTGTACATGTAGTTGAAACGGGAATCACCGTCACCCCACGATATAAGAGTGCAAAATACATAACAATGTATTCAATACAATTATCCATAAATAAAACCACTTTATCATTACACCCAATTTCTTTTTCACAAAGCATTTTTATTGCATTTTGAATTGCTTGATATGTTCGTTGATAAGTCCACATTTCTTTATCCATCACATATGGTCTTGTGGGATTTTTCTTATAACTTTCCTCAAACATTTGATATATATTTTTCACATTTTATCCTCCTCTTCATTATGCGTATTTATTTCCAGCATCTTCTCTACCCAACATACAATTTTAGGATCTTCATCTTGCATTATCCGTTTCATAGCTTCTTCACGTTTCATTAAACCATTTCTTACCATAGTTGCTAGTTCTAATGCATAAGGATGAAATCCATATTTTTCTTTATGTTTAAAAATAGCATATGTATTTAGTAAACAATTGGTACTATTACTGTCTGTCTCAACTGGTCTTTTCCAACCTATTTCTGAGATTATATTTATTATTTTTTCCTCACTATATTTTTCATCAACAAATGGATAAAAAAGCGCAGGGATGGATTCTAAATTATTGTCTATCACATCATCTGTCAAAAGGATGGATTTATAATCATCTCCAAAAATTTTAATAATATTTTTACGAATCATGGAGAAATTTGATTTTATAATTGAAGGTTCTAATTTAACAATTTGTTTCCCAAAATTGATTTGTCCTGGCGTCCACCCAAAAGCAATATAAGGGACTTTTTTTAAAATTGCTTCTCTATATACTGCCATTTTTACTAATGCTATACAATATGTACATATAGAACTTGCCCTTTCTAAAGATTTTAATGGTAGCGTATCATCATTCAAAGCATATTTAAAAATCGAATTCAATTTTTTTTTAGAAGGAGAAATAATCTCATAATCAACATCTAAATTTGCACAAACATTTTTGATATTACTATACGTTTCTTGGGATAAAAATCCATTATCAAAAACGATTGCTAAAACATTAACTTTATATTTTTTTCTTAATAAATAAAGCGTATAAGTACTGTCTTTACCACCACTATATGCCAAAACAACATCGTATTCTCGCCCGCTAGGTTTTATTCCCATATCTACAATTTTCGTGCTATTTGCAGTATTTTCATTACAATAATTGCATAATCCGTTTTCTTCAATTTTCACCGAAAAAAAATCATCTGATAATATACATTTCTTACAGTATTTCATTTTTGCACCTCGTATTCCTTTTTAAGCGACTGTTTTCGAACTACCAAATTGACAATCGAACTAATTGAATCTAAATTCTCAGGAATAATTTCCTGATCTTCTACGCTAATTTTGAACTCTCGTTCTATAAATGTTACTAATTCCATAATTCCAGTAGAGTCTAACACCCCTAATTCTAAAAAAGAAAGATTATCCGTAATTTCATTCTCAGAATATCCAAACAAAAAGTTATTTTTAATATAATTTTTTACTTTAGTTTTTACTTTCTCCATAACCAATCCTCCCAAAAGACTTTATTTTTGCATAGTTTATCAAAAAAATATAATATTTTTACTAACATGTAATAATAAAGTCTCTACACGTCATTTTTAATATCAATATTTGAATTACTACTCTACTTATTTCCCCATTTATCTTTTCTCTTATAACAGATTACTCTTCATATATAATTGTTGATATGTTATATAGTTGTTATCTAAAATACTCAATAACATATTGCGTATCCATCTGTTTCATGAAATAATGCCTCCCCAAAAGAGCTATAAGTTATAAATTACACCGTTAGAATAAATTTACGCAAAAATATCATTACAAAAATTAATCTGTAAAGGTATTTTTTCTCCTATTCACTTTTTTCATGCTTCAAATAACTAGGTATATCCTCACCAATTTTTCTATGCACAAACAATTCATTGACTATCACATGCGTCTAAGTTCCATCTGAGTTATCCTTAGTTTTAGACACTACAATGGCTTAACTTCCACGCAGTATATATTAAATCTACAAATTACAAATGCAAAGACACAACTTCGAACCACTGCATATTCCTTTTCAAGATAGCGGTGATTGTAGTCTATGAAAATCATTTGTATTTCAGCCAATCATAAAAAACACCGTTGCAGATTCACAACGGCATCTTTCATTTATCTTATTCGATTTCATCTTCTCCTGTTGCCTTTATAAATCTCATAACTTCATCAATCGTTTTCTCAGATGCTCCAAAGCTTTAAAAAGCTCATCTTTTCACTTCTCTTCTATTTTTTTGTGAAACTCTTTTGCATTATGATGCAGTTCCTTCGAAAGAGACTCCTTTTTCAAATTCCCTGTTCTATATACCCAGTTTGCTCTTCACCAATTGTATTTCCAGTTTTTTGTTTTGCCATAATACCTCTCCTAAAAAATTTTATTCTGCCATACTTTACCTGTTCTGAAAAGGTCGTAGCGTTTAGAATAAATCCCTCCATTGAATCGCAAGAAAAAAGCAAGAATATAAATCTGTTATTTTCACAACTCTATGTTAAAATGTTCTTACTCATACTGAGAAAGGAGGACCTATTTTTGTCGAAAACAACACTATTTGACAGCCGTATCAAAAAATACGCTTACTGTAAGCCGCCAGAAATCTGCCGGGATCTTGGTACATCTGCCCTTGGACTATCTGGGGAACAAGTCGATGCAATGCGGGAAAAGTATGGTAAAAACAGCTTCCAGGAGCGTAAAACGGATACCACCATCCAGCGATTACGGAGAGCGTTTATTAATCCATTTCATGTAATTCTATTTATTTTAGGTATTGTTTCTCTTATCACCGATGTTTTTATGGCCTCTAATTTTGCGCGGAACGCTACTACTGCCCTTATCATCTTTTCCATGATCGTAATCAGCGGTATCATCCGTTTGATTCAGGAGCTGCGGGCGAAAAGCACCGCCGCACAGCTTGACCGTTTGGTTCACGAAAAGGTTACCGTAAGACGAAATGGAGAACTACGGGAAATCCCCGGTGAAGAATTAGTGGTAGGCGATCTGGTTCTGTTTTCTGCCGGTGACCGTGTTCCTGCGGACATTCGACTGACAAAGGTAACCGATTTATTCATTTCCCAGGCCGCTATCACTGGAGAAAGCGCCATTTTGGAAAAGAGCTGCCGTACACTTTGTTACAAAGAGCAGGAACCCATAACACAATTGGAAAATCTTGCGTTTATGGCGACCACAGTTATCAGCGGAAAAGGAGAAGGCATTGTGCTGGCTGTAGGAACGGATACGCTGTACGGAGGATTTACCAAACCGGATTCCGAAGATAAAAATGCTTTTCAAAAAGGAGCCAATTCCATTGCCTGGGTCATGATCCGGTTTATGGCAGTTCTGGTTCCCATTGTATTTCTTATATTGGGAATCACAGGTGGAAAGTGGCTAGAATCCTTTGCATTCGCACTGTCTGTAGCGGTAGGGCTGATGCCGGAAATGCTCCCCATGGTCATCACTGCCTGCCTTGCAAAAGGAAGCCTTGCCATGGGAAAAAAGCAGACTATCATCAAAGATCTGAACGCCATGCAGAGCTTTGGAAGCATGGATGTGCTTTGTATGGATAAAACAGGAACACTGACCAATGAAAGTATCCTGCTGGAATATTATATAGATATTCTGGGCAATGAAAATACAGAAGTCCTGGATCTGGCTTATCTGAACAGTTCCTATCATTCCGGCGTCCGTAATCCCATTGACAATGCCATTCTTGCCTGTAAATCCATGCCAGGCAGGGAAATCCATTATACCAAGCTTCTGACAGAATATCAGAAGGAAGATGAAATCCCCTTTGACTATACTCGTAAGTTTGTCAGTACCCTTGTGCAGGACAATACCGGAAACAGCCATCTGATTATGAAAGGGGATATTGCACACATCCTTTCCCGATGCAGTCATGTAGAATATCGTGGAACACGACTTCCTATGGAGAAAGATGCCAGACAAAGCGTATTTTCTGTAGTAGGGGAAATGCTGCAGGATGGGATGAAGGTTATTGCTGTGGCTCGGAAACATGTGGGAACACGAAAGGAAATCACACCTGACGATGAAAAGGATATGACTTTGGTTGGTTATCTGTCTTTCTTCGATGCCCCAAAACAGACGGCAAGCGAATCCGTAACAGCACTGAAGAGATTAAAAGTAATCCCGAAAATCCTGACCGGAGACCAGGCAGCCATTGCACTCTCCATCTGCCGCCGGGTTGGAATCCCTGCCGAACATATCCTGACCGGCACCCAACTGGATGAAATGACAGACTGTGAACTGAAAAAGGTGGTAGAAGAAACCCATGTTTTTGCAGAGCTTACTCCCGGTCAGAAAGTGCGTCTGGTTTCTGCACTCAAAGAGAATGGTCATACCGTTGGATTTCTTGGGGATGGGGTCAACGACATTCCTGCACTAAATGAGGCAAATGTAGGGATTTCTGTAGATACAGCAGTGGACGCCGCCAAAGATGCTGCTGATGTTGTATTGCTGCAAAAAGACTTAAATGTATTGGAGCAGGGTGTCCTGGAAGGGCGAAAGACTTTTACCAATATGCTGAAGTATATTAAAATCACTGCAAGTTCCAACTTTGGAAATATTTTTTCCATCATTTGTGCCAGTGCATTTTTACCGTTTCTTCCTATGACCTCCATCCAGATCCTGCTTCTGAATCTGTTATATGATACGCTGTGTATCGTACTTCCCTGGGACAATGTAGATGAGGAAGAAATACTGTCCCCAAGAGACTGGTCCGGCAAGACACTGAAACAGTTTATGCTTTCTTTCGGACCGATCAGTTCCCTGTTTGATATTGTGACTTTCCTGTTTTTATATTATTTCCTATGTCCTGCACTATGCGGAGGGACAACTTACCTGCAGCTTACCGATCCTTCCCTGAAACTTCAGTACGCTGCTTTATTCCAGACAGGCTGGTTTTTGGAGTCCATGTGGACACAGGTTTTGATCCTGCATTTCCTTCGTACTGCCAAAATCCCGTTTCTCCAAAGCAGGGCATCTGCACCGGTCATCTCTATCACTTTGGTGGGGATTCTTGCTTTTACAGCCCTTACGTTTACCAGTGGGGCATCACTGTTTGGACTGACAAAATTACCGCTTTGGTATTTTGCCTTTTTGCTGCTTGTGGCATTTCTCTATATGCTGCTAAGTTCCGTAACCAAATATTTTTATAAGAACAAATATCAAGAGTTGATTTAAAGGAGGCGTTCATGATGAAAAAGAATATCAGTTATATTCCCATGGATCATGCCCTTGAAATCTGGCTCTTGGAAAAATTATTAAGGGAACCGCCGGAAAGTGCTTATACAAAAGAGCTGATTTCCGGTATTCAGGACATGATAAGCGGTGAAGTATCCTCGCTGTTATTAGGAGCCTTAGAAGATACAGAGGTGGCTATTGGTGTACACTCGGATGAACTTCTGATCGGTGATCTGGAAATTCATCCAAGGAGCCGGAAAGTCCTGATGAAAGGTTCTGAAATCAGCCTGACACCAAAGGAATTCGATATTTTGTATTTTCTGGCTAAGAATCGTGGCGAAGTATTTACAAAAGAACAGATTTACCGTGCAGTATGGGAGGAAGATTATCTTCTGGATAACAGTAACATCATGGCTTTTATCCGGAAACTGCGAAAAAAGATTGAACCTGCCCCGGATTCTCCCACATACATTTTAACGATCTGGGGGATTGGTTACAAATTTAATGATGAGTTATGAAAAAGGCGGACTGAGACCATTTTAGGTTCCAGCCCGTCTATTTTCTTGCCAAATCGCAAGAAAATCGCAAGACTTTAGCCATAGGATTCCCCTGCTGTTTTTTATATACTTTTCGTGGTCAAAGAAACGTATCCACAAATACGGTAATGATTCATACCAATTGGGAGGTGTTGCAATTGAAGCGAAAACGAAAAGATTTGAAAGGAGCAATCCTTTTTGCTCCCTACCCCATATTTACAATCCTATGCAGCTATCTGGGCTGGCATTTCTCTGGATATAGAATGATTATCTTTCAGTTTTGGTATCAGGTAAGTGCTGTGGTCTGGGTTATTCTTGCTACCACCATGATTGTACTTATCACCAAACTTTTGAAACTAACAAAACGAAGCAACCGCTTCTATCACTAAAAGGAGGATCAGACAATGGACTTTACCTGCATTTTTTTGGAATCCTATTTACCTTTGCCGGTTTTTGGTTTGCCTTTGGAAAAGGCTACCTTCATCTTTCCCTATGGAAAAATATGCCGCAAAAAGAGAAGGATAAACTCCGAATTATCCCTCTTTGCCGCAATATCGGAGGAATCATTACCTTAAACGGTGTCATCTTTCTGGTAAAAGGATTTTTGCCCTTATTTTCAAACCACTGGTTTGTATCTGCAATGATTGTATGGATGATACTTGCCGGCTTAGATGTCTGGTATATCGAAAAGAGCAACCGATACCACAGACCGTAATTCCCATTGCGGTTTTACATAGATAGCTTTTAAAGATTGTGAGGTGAAAGACATGGACTCTGAAGGCAGTCCACGAAGGCAGAGAATATTGTATGAGTGTCCACAGATTCCGTGTCCCTCATAGAATCTTCCTTGCCCCTACAAAAATTCAAGGAGGTAAGACCAATGAACAAAAAAGAAAATCGTATGGCTGTTCGCCAGACTGTAGAAAAGGCAGTCATCCGTGACGAACAGAACCGTCGCATCCAATCTGCAGCAACCAACCCGGTAAAAGAGGTTTTAAAAATCTTTCATACCACACTTAGGGGGTTAGAAGCAGATACCGTATCCGTAAACCGTTCCAAATACGGTACGAACAAAGTCACCCACGAAAAAAAGAAATCCCTGGCAAAACGTGTGGCGGGTGCATTTATCAACCCTTTTACTGCTATTTTATTTTGCCTTGCTTTTGTTTCCACGATTACGGATATGATTTTCCCGTATTTTTCACTCTTTGGAAGCGTACCAGAGGACTTTGATTTTTTGACAGTCGTTATCATTTTAACTATGGTATTTATTTCCGGTACCCTTCGCTTTGTGCAGGAATCCCGCAGCGGAAATGCGGCGGAAAAGCTGCTTGCAATGATCACAACCACCTGTACCGTCACCCGCATAGGACAGGAAAAAACAGAGATACCCATGGATGACCTAGTGGTAGGTGATATTGTCCATTTATCTGCCGGGGACATGATTCCGGCAGATGTCCGTATCCTGGATGCAAAAGATCTATTTGTCAGCCAGGCAAGCCTTACCGGAGAAAGTGAGCCGGTTGAAAAGCTCCCTCATGTAAGCCCACATAAGGACAGTGTAACGGATTACACCAATATTGCATTTATGGGCAGTAATGTAATCTCCGGAAGTGCAACGGCTGTCGTTATCTGTGTCGGAGATCATACACTGTTTGGCTCTATGGCCGCTGCTGTTGCCGGAGAAGCTGTGGAAACCAGTTTTACGAAAGGTGTCAATGCTGTGTCATGGGTACTAATCCGTTTTATGCTGGTTATGGTTCCACTGGTATTCTTTGTGAATGGCATTACAAAGGGTGACTGGCTGGAGGCTTTCCTATTTGGGATTTCCATTGCAGTGGGACTCACACCGGAAATGCTTCCGATGATTGTAACCACCTGCCTTGCAAAAGGCGCTGTTTCCATGAGTAAAAAGCAAACCATTGTAAAAAACCTTAATTCCATTCAGAATTTTGGTGCTATGGATATCCTCTGCACAGACAAGACAGGGACACTGACACAGGACAAGGTGGTATTGGAATATCATCTAAATGTAAATGGAGAAGATGATACCAGAGTCCTTCGCCATGCCTATCTGAACAGTTACTTTCAGACAGGATATAAAAATCTCATGGATCTGGCTATTATCCATAAAACAGAGGAGATGGAGGCGGCAGATAAACGTCTGATTGACCTGTCCGAAACCTACGTCAAGGTGGATGAGATTCCCTTTGACTTTAAACGCCGCCGTTTATCCACTGTGGTACAGGATAAAAACGGAAAGACACAGATGGTAACAAAAGGTGCTGTGGAAGAAATGCTTTCGATCTGTAGCTTTGCAGAATGTGACGGGCATGTACAACCTCTGCGTGAAGAAGTGCGGAGCCGGATTTTGAGAACTGTAGATGGATTAAATGAAAAAGGCTTTCGTGTTTTGGCTATCGCCCAAAAGAGCAACCCATCTCCAGTAGGAGCTTTTGGAGTTAAAGATGAATGCGATATGGTGCTGATTGGTTATCTGGCATTTTTAGATCCACCGAAAGAGTCTACTGCCGATGCTATCCAGGCATTGAAAAACCATGGGGTCCTTACCAAAATCCTCACAGGTGACAATGAAAAAGTAACCCGAACCATCTGTAAACAGGTCGGGCTGAAGGTTCGCAATATGCTCCTGGGTTCTGATCTGGAACACATGAATGATGCGGAACTTGCCAGGGCGGCAGAAACCACCGATGTATTTGCGAAACTGACACCGGAGCAGAAAGCCCGTATTGTTTCTGTTCTTCGTGAGAATGGTCATACCGTTGGATTTATGGGTGATGGAATCAATGATGCTGCTGCCATGAAGTCTGCGGACATCGGCATCTCCGTAGATACAGCGGTAGACGTGGCGAAAGAATCGGCAGACATCATTCTTTTAGAAAAAGATCTGATGGTTTTGGAGCAGGGCATCATTGAAGGTCGGAAAACCTATGCCAACATGATCAAATACATCAAAATGACGGCTTCCTCCAATTTTGGAAATATGTTTTCCGTACTGGCTGCATCGGCTCTTTTACCATTCCTGCCAATGGAAAGTGTACATTTGATTTTCCTGAACCTGATCTACGACCTGTCCTGTACGGCAATCCCATGGGACAATGTAGATGAAGAGTTTATTGCCAAACCACGAAAATGGGATGCCTCCAGTGTAGGCAGTTTTATGATCTGGATTGGACCAACCAGCTCCATCTTTGATTTTACTACTTACATTTTCATGTACTTTGTATTCTGCCCGTTCTTTGTATCCAAGGGTATCCTGTTCAATGACCTGCCGGCCCATTTTAGCGGAGCAGAACTGACAGCGATGCAGACACAGTATATCGGAATGTTCCAGGCTGGCTGGTTTGTAGAATCTATGTGGAGCCAGACATTAGTGATCCACATGATCCGTACACCGAAGCTCCCATTTATCCAGAGCCGGGCATCTGCTCCTGTGACATTCCTTACGATGACAGGGATTACGATTCTGACCATCATACCATTTACGATATTTGGAAAACTTCTTGGATTTGTGGCACTGCCAGCAGCATACTTTGCATATCTGCTTCCGTGTATCTTATTGTATATGGTTTTGGCAACAAGCTTGAAAAAGGCTTATGTCCGTCATTTTGGCGAATTGCTTTAAGGAGGTGCAACAATGAACTGGAAAGAACTTTGGATGACACTTTTTGGAACTACAGAATGGCTTGGTCTGAACATGGGATTCTGGGTGGCTTTAGCTGCCGTATTACTGATTGTAATTCTCATGAATGTCCTATTCTGGTCTATGAAGCCGAAAACAGACACCAAAAACTGTCCTAATAAAAAAGACGCATAAAAGAAACGTAGGAATTCATTATGCCGAACCTATAAAAATAACACAATTGAAAAATACACTATCTACCCACAATCAATATTACCGAAAAGTGAATCAGACCACCGGAAGGTCTGGGCGCTGTTTCATTTCCATGTAGAAATATTTTTTAAAACTGCATTATAATATAAACAAGGACAAAACCTGATTTTCAAAGGTTTTGTCCTTAGTAACTAACGCTCCAAAACTAATCAGAAGGATATTTTAAAATGTCAAATCTTTCCTCCACTTGAAGCAAACGCTTCACCCGATATAAGATTTTTGTTTTACTCAGAATATTTTTTTCTATAAGATCAGCCTGTGAAATACTCATATTCATAGAAGGTTACTTTTGAAATACTTGTGTTTTCATTCATGTAGCCATACAAACTCTGTTGCCTCTGAATAAAGATCTTGATAAATAATATCTGCCATTTCATCTTCTGACGCATCTTTATTCTTTTCGCCCAGATTTCTTCCGATCTCGTTATTATGTAAATCCATATCTCTATGAGCTGTTTTAGGAAAACCATCTGACTCAGTTCCCGTAATGTCCTTATCTTCATGTGCTGTAGCAAACAATTCTGCTTTTTCCTTTCCTATAAGGATAGTCATTTCAGCATTCCATATTCCATGACGAAATGCATCGCTTTTATCGCCAAGACCGTTTCTCCCAAATTTAATCTCTGTCTGGTTGGTTGCAATATTCTTCGCTGTATTTACTTTTAAAGCATCAAACGGATAGCGAATACACAGTTTTTTTTCGGATTCAGTAAGTGCGTTCCATATATCAATAATCCCTTTCGCATCCTCTTCATCATGTGTTGTGGCGTGTCGTTCATTCATAATTCTCAAAATATCATCTTCTGTATATACCGGATGTTCTTTCTTGATATCTTCAATTTCTCTAATCAGCTCCTTAAAAATTGTCGGACTGGTCCAAACTAAATCTGTTTTACTTTGCAAATTTGACTCTGCTAAAACTGTCACAGGAGAAATCACACTTAAACATCCTACCAATCCTAAAATTAACAAACTTTTTTTCCTCATCTTTTTTCTTCCTTTCCGTAGAACACTCATTAGACTTAATCTGTATAAAACTTTTCTTCATGTCAAAATTTATAATACACTCTATCCCTCCTTACATCCTATAATTCATAAGTTATTCTTTATCATTTTGAAGCAAATAGTATAGCCCTTGTTGTTCCATTAGTTTCTCGTGCTTGCCCATTTCTACTATATTTCCATCATCAATAACATAAATTCTATCTGCGTCCTCCACAGCCTTTAATCTATGAGTAATAATTATCTGTGATACTCTTGCTTCTTTTAGTCTTTTGTATATTTTCCTCTCTGTCAAAGAATCTATATTACTTGTAGCTTCATCAAAAATTACTACTTCTGGTTTGTTCGACATAGCTCGCACTATTGCCAGCCGCTGTTTTTGCCCACCAGATATATTTTGTCCGTTCTCACCTATATAAGTATTCAAACCTAATGGAAATTTCTTAACTACACATTTCATATCAACCATATCCAATAATTCCCATATCTCATCATCACTTAACTTTTGTAGCATATCAACATTTTCTCGAATAGTTCCATTGATAGCAACAGGCATCTGTGTTACTACTGAAAAGATATTACTTAAACTATCCGGATCAATATCTTTGATATCAATTCCATTTATTTCTATTCTTCCACTGTACTGTTGAATAACATTCAACAACAATTTAATAATAGTTGTCTTTCCACTACCAGAGGATCCTACTATAGCAATTTTTTCGCCTTTATTTAACTCTATATTTATATCTTGCACTCCGTTTTTTTCAGAATATGAAAAATTAACCTTTTGCATTTTTATATTTTTAAAATTGTCAATTTTTTTTGTACCATTTTCTTGCATATTTTTAAATTCCATAAATTCTCTTAAACGGTACATAGTTTCTTTTATTATACCAATCTGTGGAAGAACCATTGACATAACGCTAAAAGGTGAAATAAAATACGAAGACAAATTGACAAATCCAATAAGTATGCCTAATGTAATATAACCTTTTTGAACATATAATCCTCCTATAATATACAGTATTAACGGCGTAATAATATTTACTGCCACAGTAATTGATTCTAATTGATTGCTATAATGTGTTTTAACCTTCAAAATACCAATTGATTTATCATATTTACTCTGTACATTCTTTTTTATAATCGTATCTATATGCATACAACGAATTTGTTGAATATTACTAAGTGCTTCTACTAATATACTTTCAACCTTAGCAAGACTATCAATATATTCATTTGTCTTCTTACGTATGTATTTATTTATCACTACTACGCACACAATTTGTATTATTGTAATAATAAATACTATTATAAAAAGTGAAACAGACTGAATCACCATTACGATACCACATATTATTGCTGTTAATATATCAATAAGAGTTGTTATAGCTGCTCCTGAAATAAATTGATACAATTCATTTATACTATTAAACCTATTTGCTATATCTCCTGTTGTGTGACATTCAAAAAATTCAAAATCTATTTTAAATAATTTTTTTAGCATTTGTTTTATAGTCGTGGCATATATGTCATTCTGCAATAGTAAAATTATATATCGCTTTGCAGAATTGCTAATCCAATATAATACTCCTATTCCTATAGCTAGCCCGATTAGTATTATAATATCATTCGGGTATGAATTACTGCCAAACATATCTATTATTTTTTGTATTAACAGTGATGGTACTATAACAATGGCCTGCGTCATCATAGTTAATAATAACGCACAAATAAACCTTTTATAATTGATATATATTTTATAACTATTTTTGCTTTTTTTAGATTTTGTCCTAATCCTAGTATTAGCATTCGGACGAATAAGAATCACTAAATCATGGTAAGTTGATTGTATTTTTTTAAATTCAATAATAGACTTACCTTCAACAGGATCGAAAACTACATATCCTTTTTTTACCTTCTTTTCTATTACAACAAAATGATTATTTTTAGTACACATTATAAGAGGACAATTTTCCTGAATATTTCTTTCAATTTCGTAGTTTGAATATGCTTTAAAAACAAATCCATATGCCTCAACAATTTCCTTCATTTTTGCTAACGATAGACCGTCTCTTCCAATCCTAGTATTGGCTTTTATATCATTAACATCAATTTTATCTCCGTAAAAAGCAAAAATCATTGCTAAACATGCAGGACCGCAATCTGCGGTACCCATTTGTCTAATTAGTTGTATCTTTTTTACCATTTTTATAACCTCTTACAAATATGTCAAAAAGAGTAATAACTAAAACAATTATTACTCCTTGACTTTTAAATTTCTCCTGATAAAACACATGGTAGTTCTGGCATAATAAACTTTAATAATTCATATCCCATACCTGCCATACCTGTCATAAATCCTGGAATTTTATGTCCATATAAATAAGCTCGCCCACAATCAAATTGCCCATTTCTAATACTAATAGCTGCATCACAAAACATATTCTTGTATATATTTTCTATGTTATTATTAGGCATTATTTTATGATATTCTAAAAGTATTTCAGCATTTCCCAAATTACCATGACATAAACAGTTATTATCAAAACGCCCCACCTTACAAACTGTATCTAATGCATTATGTATATCATCTTTTAACAATTCTTTTTGATTCTTCTCTAACAGCTCATAGCACTTAATTCTTGATAATAAAACTCCAGCCGCCCCATGACACCAAGCTATCATAAAATTACCCTTATCTGAAGATTTATGTCCCGAAAATACTCTTTCATCCTTCCAGTTCTGTGCCTCATAATCATACAACGTATCCTCATATTTTATTCCATTTAACGCTGCAGAAAGAAATTTATTATCCCCTGTAAATTTCCAAAGCTTAGTAAGCGCAAATGCAATCCCCGCAATTCCATGGGAAAACCCTGCTAGAATATTTGTGCTAGTTTCACCCCTCCAACCTCCATTTTTGCACTGGTGCTGTAACAAAAAATCTCCTATTTTTCTAGCATCAAATAAATATTTATCTTCATTAAAAAGCATATACATATTCAGCACCGCTAGTAACGCACCTGCATTTCCATAAATAACGTCATAGTATTTGTCAGCTACCCACGCCCCCTGTAAAATTTTATAATGTTTTTCTGCGTACACCAAATATTCTCTCTGCCCAGTAATTTTGAATAATAATTGGTATACATAAAGTAATGAACTCTCTCCGCAAAAAATACCACTACTTTCTTGATCATAACCGTTACCTTTTTCCAACATATCATCAGTATATTTGAATAACTCTGTTTTAATAGCATCACATATCATTTTATACTTTCCTTTGTAAAATCTATCTAATGCATTAAAAAATATTGCTATACCAGAAATCCCTTCATATAAATATGTAGTTAAAGGTCTTACTTCCCATCTAGCTTCCTCATCATTTCCATTTACGAAAACTCCAATCCAATTAACGTCATCTTTATGATCATTGAACACTGCATCCCTCAACAAAGCGTCTGCTATACTTTTAACTGCTCTTATGTAAATCCTTTTATCATCCACATCAACTTTTGTATGCTCAAAAGTCTTTATTACCTTCTTTTCAACATCATTTAAACGTGCCAATGCAATCTGGATATACATACATTGTTTCTCCATATCACTCTCATGGAGACCACTAATTTTTTGTCTTGCAAATTCAAAACCAGAGCGTTCAAAATAGTTTTCAATAACCTCTCCCGTGGATGTATACAAATTTTTACTATTTGCCTTTGTAAAAAAATAAGGAATATCCATAGATAACATATCCGAAACTTCAGCCTTAGCTATACGCACATCACATTGAACCCTATTACAAGTGCTATAAATATTGGACAAAAACAATTCCCTGTCTCTTGCGTCCTGCAAAAAATCTGGATGGAATGATGTATGTAGCACCATTGTATATCTCTGTGTATCCTGTACCAAATAACGAACATTCAAATTTTCAAACACCTTCAGCAAATTTATAATTTCTTTCTTTTTGTCTAGTGCATTCTTATACATATCTGAAAATCCATCTACCACTTCCTGCATAAAATCCGAAGGATCAACTTCTTTTCCATTTAGAATAACTAAATTTTTACTAATTTCTGTCTGTGGATGTACGTATTCAAAATGCATATGTGATGTAAAATTGTCCTTAATTCTCGGAACCAAAATAGGATACTCTGCCCCAGCTTTTCCATTTATAGCCCCCATATTAATTCCTTTTCCGGCTTTTCCAAATCTATAATATGGCAATAATCCTGATGCCAAAACCGACTTCTGTAAAATAAGATTAATTTTATCATTTGCAGATAATGTCTTGATTTCTTTATGGGTATTTAATGCTGTTTCAGCATCTATTATTATTGGATATTCACCGCAAGCAATCACGTTCTCAAAATGTAAATCATTTGTACTTAATAAATAATTGAGGAAAATTAACATTCCAAATCTATAATAATATCTTTCAACTTCATTTTTAGATTTACATTCCTTATTCTCTATAAATTCTGTCCATCCATACTCATTTCTTTCTATTATTTTGTATCCCTTTAATTTGTATTTATATGGCATTGGCATATTCTCCAAGAAATATTGATATGCTTTTTCCAATTTAAGAGAATGCGGCTTATATACAACTTTATATCCATTATCAAATGTCAAAATTGCTACTGCTTTACCTTTTTTATGTGAGTCTGAAATTCCTGTTCTAATAGCTACTATTTTACTAAAGTCTTTTCCGAAACACAGTTCTTCTACTATTTTTTTATGATCTCGTTCCAATCTTTCATTTAATTCAATGTAATTAAAAGTTATATCACTAATACTTTCATAAATTAGTCGTTCTAAACACGGATATAAATGAAAAAATTGTTTTATATAGGTATTATCGGTCAGCATTTCGTTATTATAGTAGTCGTACTGCTCTTTCGGAGTCTCTCCTTTCAGTGCATTATTTTCATTTTCAATATACATTTCAAACATCAGTGTACTGACACAAATTTTGCACAGTCTAGTAAGCAGTGTTTCTATATAACTTTCCTCAAGTATTGGAGAAAAGTTTATTTCTCCCTGTGTAACAGCATATTCAACAAAATGCATAAAAAAATTACTGAATACCAATCTCTTTTTTAGCTTCATACCGTTTTTTAATTTTGAGGATTCACCATTACATAACGAATTTTCAAATTCATTTAATTTTTTTATAAGGTCATTACTAGATTGTTTTTCTACTACATCCGAAAATAAAATTTGAGAAAACTTCATATTATAAACATTTTCAATGTAATGAATAGCGTCAGCTCCTAATATCTTTTCCCAATATAATCTCAATTCTTTATTCTCTTTTTGCAGATTTCCATATTTACGTTCCTGCACATATAGATATTTAACATTTTCCATTGATATCCCTCTTTCACCATCAGTTTACAAGTAGTAACTGCATTATCTACCTTCAAAATGCTATGTTCTCAAAAGTTAATATCAAACACTTATAATATTATACTTTTAACACACTGTATTGTTCTGGATTAATCGAACTCGGTTGCTATTTGATTAATAGCAGCAGAATTTAATATGTGTTCCGATGTTGCACTCTGCTGTCAGTGTACAAGCAATACCGCTGGACGCACGAGTTTCCCCGGCACCTGCTGAAAAACTGTTCAGATCCGATTCTGAAAGTTCCTTCATAACATTTCCTGATGGATGTTCAAAATTTTCTGTTCTGTTTAATGGATTTCTTAAATCTTTCATATTAAAATCTCCTTTCATAATAGATAATGCAGTTACCACTTCTAAACTGATGATAGGACTTTCTTTTGCTTCCTTTTTCTCTGTCATGAAGCAATAATAGAATAGAAATGTTAACACTCTCTTTATTTCATTCTATTATTACTCCATACCGCTACATCTCTTTAAAACAATCTTGGGATAACAACAAATCCGAATATCCCCACTATATAAAGTGTATTTATTGCCAAACCAAGCTTTACATAGATATTTCGCAATTGCTTCTTACAAAATAAAATTAGAGCATAAGCAAAACTAATCAAAATAAATATTCCATATCCAATCGCAATAGAAGTTGCATTAGACGCTGTTGGTCGCCAAACAAATAACATTGTAATTGGAATAAAAACTGTGATAAGTGAAATAACACTCAATACTTTATCCTTCATTGATATCTTCCTTCCTTTCTTACTCAACTGTTAGCTCACAACTACCCATAAAATTTTCTGCTTGAATGATAATGTAATTACTTGCAGCAGACAACTCAATCACCTCAGAATATCGTTGAGATGTCTCGCAAAGAATTTTGGATTCATCATTTCCAGTTTGTAAAATCACTTTGGCAGTTCCACTACCAATATCTAAATCACAAGATATATGGATTTCATTTCCAGCATCTCTATCTAATGAAGTTCCACCAAAAAGAATCTCTTTTCCGGTAAAATTATCATAATCGGCTTTATATGTTCCTACATAACTATCTTCACCAAACTCCCGATTACCTTGTAATTTTTTATTACCGGTAAGATTGTCATTACCAATTGATTCCAATACATGATTAAAATCATCTATAATTTCATCTTTTGAGCAAGCTGTCAAAGACAGCACACAACATAAAACTAAACTAAGCCAAATAGTTTTTCGCATGGTTGCCTCCTATCTTTTTTTCCGACGGCCCTTTTTCCTGTTTCCTTCTTTTTGAATTGTAGAATTAATTTTGCTTTCCTTTCTAGGAACATAAGCAATAACAATTGCCAGCACCAGCATAGCTATAATTACCACTATACCAATCAGACTATTTTGGGAAGCCGAATACGCTCCTGCAGTGTCAGAAACGAATCCCTCTCCCTCAAAATTAACAATACTTAATCCAGCAGAAAGTGGATAAAGATTACGAATCATTGGATTTTTAAAATAAATACTAATATACCCTAAAAGAAATGCAATAATAGCTCCTCCTTTAAAAGCATCACGCTTTCTTCCGCAATATGCAATTAGCGGCATTTCCCCAATACAGGTAAATAATGCCATAATGGTAATTTGTATAGTTCCGGTAAGTACTGTAGTGACTGTCATATTTTCTCGACAGGCAATAAGTCCAACAATAACCGTTATCAATGAATTAAATAGCCCAAAAAGCACAGACAAAACTCCTAAAGCAGCCAATTTACTTATAATCATTTTAGGGAACAAAACTGGAACTACTAATATATTTTTAAGAGTATCATCCGAATATTCCCGATTCATCATATAACCGCCAATCAATGCTAGGATCATTGGAAAAAAAATTGTCATATTATTCCAAATGGTACTATTCATTAAATCTGGAAATGTATAATTAAGAATACTTTTTGCATCATCAGTCATAATATTTTGACTAGTAATTGTAATAATCGGGGAGCAGGCTACGCCAATTATGCCTATTAAAATAATGCTATACCGTCTTAATTTTTGAAACTCTGTTATAATTGAATTTAGCATATCTCACCCTCCTCTCATATTTCACGATTTTTATAAATCTGAATAATTGCGAAAATTGATACTAGTGCAATTACTAAAATAATACAAATACAAACTGGTGTTCGAACAAAATATGGACGCATAGTATTATAAAATTCTGCGGCAGCTCCACTACCTTCATCGTAAAATTGATATATCCAACGATTAATAAGAGGAATTGGCAAAACCGTTCCGATATTTATGCCGACAGGTGTTAACATCCCTGTATCCGTCACATGAACAATATAATTTACAATAGTGTAAAAAAGTGTAATTACAATAGAAATCAAATCACTTTTATTAAACCATACTACTAATGCTACACATGGTAGTGCAGCCGCTAATAACATAAGTCCCAACATAAAACTCAGAACAAACTTTTGTATCATATGGTCCATCGGTATCCCCAATAGTGCGGAACAAATGGTACTGGCAAAAAATCCAACCAATGTATATGTTACTGAGATAATTGCCATTACGCCAATTTTAGCTATTACGATTTTGCTTTTTTTTACAGGAATTGTAACTAGATTTTTAAGAGTATCATTATCCTGTTCTGTAAAAAATAGTGAAGTGGCAATCACTGTTAATATAGGAAGCAACAGAAGAAAGTCACCATAATCTACAATTCCAGAGAACAAGTTATCATAACTAACCTGCATGGGAATATTCCAATATAATGCTGTCATAACTGTAGGAAACACTAATGCTGCCAATGTTGCTAGTACAAAAATTGACCGACGCTTAAATTTAAAAAATTCACACAAAACCAAATCAAGCAATTCCTTCACCCCCGGTCACATGCTTAAAGTAATCTTCTAAGCTATCTTCACAAGTATGCGCCTCCGAAACTTCCAAGCCATTTTCAATAAAAGAACGGTTAATTGCCGATACAGATAAATCAGTATCATAAATACGTAAACTGTGATCGTTTTCTACTGCAAAATTCCGTGTGTAAAAATCCTTCTCTATAATTCTTGATGCCTGTGCCGCATCTGAAACAACAAAATGAATATATTTACTGTTTTTCTGCTCTAATTCAGCAATACTTTCCTCCTCCAGCAATACACCGTGATCTATAATGCCAATATCATCCGCCAATAGCGAAATTTCTGAAAGGATATGGCTAGAAATCAAAATTGTCTTTCCTCTTACATCACATAATTCCCTGATAAAATCACGAACTTCTGCAATTCCAATCGGATCAAGGCCGTTAATAGGCTCATCTAAAATCAAAAGTTCCGGATCATGCATAATTGCCAAAGCAATTGCGAGTCTTTGTTTCATTCCAAGAGAATATTGTGAAAAAAGTTTTTTATCATTATAGGGTAATCCCACCACTTCAAGCGCCGATTTAATAGCATTTTTAGCTGGTATACCACGAAGGCGTGCAAAAATCTTGAGATTCTCAGTTCCTGTCAAGTTTGGATAAAATCCAGGAGATTCAATCAAGCAGCCAATGCGAGGCAATATTTTTTTTTCATTTCCTGTCATCGATTTCCCAAAAATTTTTACTGTTCCAGAAGTAGGCTTTATCAAACCTAAAAGCATTTTCATGGTGGTAGTTTTTCCGGCTCCATTTCTCCCTAGTAAGCCATAAATACGTCCCCTCTTTACATGGATATTCAAATCGGAAACACTTTTTTGCACACCATATTGCTTTGTTAAATTCCGTGTTTCAATCACATATTCATTCATTTTTATATCTCCTTGCTTATTTTTATAATAAGTATAGCACCCCTATCTAACATTAACCTGATATAAACCTTGCATTAACCTTGCAATTTAAAAAGTCCCATGCAAAGCATGAGACTTTTTATCATATAAGAAAAAACTTTATAATAAATACTGTATATTCATTTAATTTACTTTCTACTGAAATAGTTCCGCCCATGCGTTCTATAATTTGTCGGGTAATAGCTAATCCCAAGCCGCTTCCTTTTTCTGAACGTCCCTTATCGCATTTATAAAGTCGTTCAAATATATGCTGTAAATCATCCTTAGAGATACCTACTCCATCATCTTGCACACGAATTTCTACATACTTTTCAATATTTCGCATAATAATTTGAATTTCATTTGCATGGCTATGTGCAAGGACATTTTGCACTAGATTGTTAATAACTCTTGAATATCCATCCACATCAATATTAACCATAAGCCGTTTCATCGGAATTTCTATGTCATAATCCAACGCTTTTTCTCGAAAAACAGGAATCCAATCTTTCAGAATACAGCGAGTCAATTCTGCTATTTCCGTAGCTTCTACAGAAAGAGAAAATTCATTAGAATTTAATCGAAACCAATCAAACAAAACATCTATGTACTCTTTCAAATCATATGCCCTTTGACGTGCTGTTTCAATATATTCCTCACGCTCTTGCCCCTCTACTAATCCGTTATGTGCCGCATCCAAATATCCAATCAATGTTGTAAGAGGAGTTCTAACATCGTGAGAAAGACTCGTCATAAGCTGCTTATTCGTCTCATCCGCTGTTTGCAACTCATGTAATCTTTCTTCATATGTATATACAATATGATTAACTTGGTAAACTAATGGTGCTAATAACTCCGTATCCTTTATAAGAGCTTTGCGATTAGTGCTATTTATTTCAACTTCAGACAATATTTCTGTCACTTCATTAATTTTCCCATATATATGAAAAATTTTAAGCAAACAAGCAAATAGACTGAATGCTAAGCAAATGATTAAAACAACCAAAAACAGCTTTACCATTTACTTACACCTCCATATTAAATTGATATCCAATCCCTTTTACTGTTTGAATAAATGTAGGATTAGAAGGATCCGGTTCAATCTTCTTCCGCAACCTGCTGATTACAGACATGATATTGGCATCATCATAAATATAAGGCTCTTTCCAAACAGCCTCATAAATTTGTTGCTTTGTTAATATTTTCCCTTGGTGCTTTGCACATAGCAATAGAACATCAAACTCTTTTGCTGTCAATACAAAAGTATCCTTTTGCGTTATTACCGAATGACGATCCAAATCAATAGTTAACCCTTCATATGTCAATTGCTTAATATCTTTTTCATTCTCATTAAACCTAGTATAACGTCTAATAAGGGCTACAACTCGTGCAATAAATTCCGTCATATTAAAAGGTTTCGTTAGATAATCATCAGCTCCCAACCTCAATCCTTTTACTTTACTTCCACTATCATTTCTTGCAGTTAACATTAGAATAGGTATATTACTTATATTTCTTATCTCTTCTAATGTTTCAAAACCATTCATCCCCGGCATCATTACATCAAGCACAATTAGTTGATAATTATCGTTTGCAATCATATCAACTCCATCCTTCCCTGTGTAACAACAGTCTGCTTCAATTTTTTCAGTTATAACAGCTTTTTTTAATAGCATACATAAATTTTTATCATCATCAATTATCAAAATCTTATACATAGTCAATCTCCAATCTACTGTTTAAGCTCCGTTCACGCGTTAATGATAATACAAATTTTAGCACAAACTAAACACTTTAAAAACCCCAAACATAAAAGCTGTCTGCTTTCGTGTTTTAGCTATCGCCCAAAAGAGCACCCCATCTCCAGTGGGAGCTTTTGGTGTCAAAGATGAATGTGATATGGTGTTGATTGGTTATACATAATGTAAAAAATCTTCTAACTGTTTATAGTATAGCTGACAAACTTTAAGTACTTCAATTAAAACCAAACAGTACTTTACTTATAAGACAGATCTGAAATATATTGACACCTAATCCTTACTTGCATATCCTCAAAAATATTATTCAATATATCAATCCATTCTGAAAAAACAGTCAATCCTAAGACTAACTGCTTTTCGTCAAACTAATTGTTATCGTTTTTATTAATCAAATTCAATCTTGTAACAATATAATCATTCTTTTAATTTTATCTAACCCATATATTATACCATCAACTGGAAACTAGCTCTAAATATCGTCATTTAACATTACCATATTATAATATTTCAAAATTTACCATAAAAGAAGCATTGAGTTTTATGCTCAATACTTCTTTTTGTAATCTACATTATTTATTATTCTTTTTCCACATAAACAGAGGGAATACCACTTGTAAAAACCTTTGTCACTTCTTCGTAGCAAACAGGACAAAAAACTTCTTCCATCTCTCTACATCCAGGTATAGTATCATTTTCCTCTACTTTTAACTTAGCCCCACATTTAGGGCAAGTACAAAATACCATATTAGTTTGCCTCCTTTCGTGGTTTATCTATATAATACATCTTTCCTCGTGATTTGTAAATCAAAAACTGTGCCCAAAAGTGGAACAAAGATGTTACCAGTAAAAGAAATACTGACATATTTAATTTGTTCACCATAATGAAGCGTTATGGTGCTATTTACACTTAACACATTTTTCAGATAATTTTCCTAAACATTTCCATGGAAAATCGCCTTCTCTTTGAATACAAAAAATATTCAACTAATATTTTGGATATTGAACTAATCGTTTTCATCAAAGTTACTGTCTCCATATTACTTTTCCTTTTCTCTTCTTCTTTTCAACTATCACCATTTCTGTTGCAAAGTGTGCGGTATGTCTCTGCTTCCTCCAGCATATTATTTCTTTCATATATTTCAGTAACATATTCTGCTCTCAGCAAAACATCCTCATATGCCCCCAATTTATTATCTACTTCCATAGAAACCCTGCAATTTTCCAACGCTTCTTTATCCTGATCGAGTTTGTCATACACTAAACCCAAATTAAAATAGCCAACACTAATCTGACCGTGTATTTCAGGAAGTAACTCTTTTTTGATTTCTAAGGCATCACTAAATACATCTTTTACGTATTCAAGAATTCCCATTTCATAGTAAATCAAGGCTAGGTTATTCAGACTGAATGCATAATCGATACTCTTCTCCCCCTAAATAGCTTTACGCATATCCAAACCTTTGGTACATATATCAATGGCCTCTGTATCTCCCTCTTCACTGGCATAAACCTGCGCAATATTATTTTTAGTTGCCAGAGCCATAGGATGGTTTGGTGTATAGATTTCTTCTCTTATACGCAGGGTACGTTCATAAAATCCTTCGGCTTTCTGATAATCCCCCGTATTCCGATATACCAGCCCCAAATTATTATAAATATCCGCCTTAAAGGAAAACGATCCGGACCAGATTCTATCTGCAATTTCTAAGGTCTCATATAAATAATTAAGTGCTTTGCCATATTCTTACAGTTCACAATAAATCAACCCGATACTTCCGTAGGACTGAACAACATCCGGATGTTCTCTCTTTAAGGTTTTTTGTTTTATTTCCAATGCCTTTTCAAACATAGAAAGTGCTTCCGAATATTTCCCCATATTATCATATAGCAGTGCATATTCGTCATAAAATGCTGCCATTTCCGGATGCGGCTTGTTTTCACACAATTGCTTTGGATACTTATATGCTAAGGTTTTTGATATTCTTTATTCCAGGAATTTAATTTTAACCCACAGTGATTGTAGGTATCTTTTTTATAAACTATAAATGAGCAAATTTGAAAAATTGCACAAAACTACACTGCGAATTTCATAAATGAATCAAAATCATTACTTT
>ENA-OWOI01000047-OWOI01000047.1-gut-metagenome-genome-assembly--contig:-NODE-47-length-48122-cov-32.236570_pt1 | contig 48122 bp, 52 predicted proteins | sample MGYA00248258_ERZ651800 | MGnify/ENA primary metagenome ERZ651800 (study PRJEB26908, sample SAMEA4031704) | gut metagenome | biome: gut; feature: normal infant; material: stool | place: China | collected 2015...
CTTGAACAGACTAAATTAACATTAGTCACAATGACTATGCAGGATCACGCAACATTAAAAGAAATAAAAGATTTAGCAAAGAACATAACACAGCAATACGGTACGCCGGATCTTTGCATTGAGGGGATGCGTAAAAAGAACCTGAAAACGATGTTATTTATCAGTCAGTTGAAAGCAAAAACGAATTTTCAGGTTGTTGGTATAACCATGAATTGCTTCTCCCCTTTGTGCAAGAACGCGTCCCGTATGGATCAGAAACTCCGGGCTCCCGTACCTATGACATGGGCATTTATGATGCGTGAGGCGGGTTTTCCAGCAGTCAGGCCAATATATGAATTGCCACTAAGTGAGGATGTACTCGATGAGGTGCGCGAGGAAATGCGATCGTTAGGATCTTACATTGCGTTCAATTTAGAAGGTAGCTCGCAGGAACGTACATTTTCATTATCGATTGCAGAAAATCTAATAGCAAAAATTTAAAGTGAAACAGATATACCAATAGTGATCGTTCATGGACCCAAAGGTGAAGATAAAGCCAGGGCATTAGTGGATTGTTATAATAATGTCTACCGTTTATCCTTACCACCCTCGATTAAACGTTCAGCAGCAATCATAAAAGATGCTTATATCGCAATAACTCCTGACACCTCAATATTACATATGGCAAGTGCCTATAATACCCCTGTTGTTGCAATTTATGCTGATTACAAAACGCGATGGCCCGCAATGGCCGATGTCTCGGAGTCAGTCGTCGTTGGGCAAAAAATTGACAATATAAGTCTGGATGAATTCGCAAAGGCATTAAAAAGTGTTTTGGCGAGAATATGAGACAGTACTTATGCATAGTAATGCCGATCTGTTATGAACGGTGGTGTCATCAATACTCTGAGGCTGGTCAATCATCACAGAAAACCAGCCTTTAGATCAAAGCAGTACTCACCGAAAATGATCATAGTCACATCGAACGCGATTCTGGCGGTGCCGCATTTTTATTTATTCATTTTCTGTGAGAGAAGGGCTAGTTCTGTAGAGGGAATGTAAAAAAGAGTGCCCCGAATGGAACACTCTTTAAGAAATTATAACGGAAAATCACAGGTTTTTATAACATGTCGCATAAGCAAACCCAAGCTTTTCAAATACGCTTTGATCACCTGTTGCCAGGGAAACTACGTATTGTTCGCTTGAGTTTGCGGGACTAGATGACCAATACATATTTGATTGAAAACCAGCGTCAGTCGTGTAATGCCCCATATCTCCCCATTCACTGTACAGTGACCCGATGCCTCGGGAACTACAGTGGTTTAAATAGTTTGCTCTGGGGAGCGTGTAGCCATTGCTGCTGCAAAAATTTTCAGCAAGGCTGTATATCATGAAAGCCTCGCCGGCGTTCACCCACCAACTCTTCACACGGATTTCGTATACATAGCTAGGGCCTCCTGATTTTGGCGTCGCCGTAATCCTTTCCGAATTGCTGCCGACATTTTTAAATGTCACTTTACCGGTAGCATCAACATCGACCCAGGAGGCAGAGTATAACCAGGTGAATCATTTGATACCGACAAGGGTTTTAGTGAAAGGAGGTGAAATCACCTGTAATATACTGAAATAAAACAGGTGATGACTGGATGAGTAGATAAAGTCTATTTGATACCGATTGTTTAATAATTGGTCGTTTATTCTAAAATCGGCAAAACATTTGATACCACAAATTAACTCTTAAATTGGCTTTAAAAAATCTTAAACCGTTTTTCACCAACATGTATTGAAAGGAGTGTACCACAGCACAAAAATTGCACCACTCCCTTACGCGCTGGTCTTTTTATAGGTTACATTGAAATGATCACCCTTAGTCTTACAAAACTCGTAAATCTCTCTAACTTGTTCATCAGTTAACTCATTTAAGCTTAATGCCAATGCTCTACGTTGACCATGCAAGCTGTGTAGTGCCTGGATGTCATGATCTAAAAGAATCGTCAAAAAATCCGCTCCCTTACGACCTAATTTCTTTGATAATTTCTCCAATTCTGTTGGTTCTAAAGAACTCCATATGGCGCTAATTGTCTGGTAATCCTTCCCCTCAGAAGCCTCTGTGGTTGTCTGTGTTATCTTCTGTGGTTGTGTTGTATCCGTACCCAATATGAGCCATTCCAAAGATACATTTTCTACCCTGCAAATGTCTTTCACTACTTTTAGACCAGGAGTCGTTCCTTTCTCAAAATAGTTGTTTAGAGTTGAGTATGACAACCCCCAGTCCATAGCAGCCTGCCGCATACTTCTGGTGCCAATCAGCTGTTTGATCCTGTCTTGGATACTTTCTTTTCCCTCTTCGACAAAAGCAAAATCTTTTTCGTTTCTCATGTTTTTTTCTTTTCTCCGTATTCTGTTGAATTTAAATGAGTTTTCTACATGTAGATTGAAGTGACAACAAAATAGAAAAGAAAGCTTGAAATTTTCTTTTTATAGGCCAATAATCTACTAAACTTGATAACAAAATTTAGTTATCAAATTTCGTAACTTTTTAGGATAGATGAATCATGGCGAGAAATGAAGTTAAGCCTGATTGGCATCCTCAAAGAATTTTGGGGGAAGTCAGAGCCAGAGAAGGAAGCATGAGGGCGCTGGCCCGTAAAGCTGGCGTGGGTCAGAACAATCTGTACAACGCGGTATACCGCCATGTTCCCAAGTATGAGGGGATTATCGCGGAATGCCTGGGGGTGCCGCCCGAGGAGATTTGGCCCAGCCGCTACATTCGTAAGGTCGCGTAATTATGTTTGCTTCAGTCAAAGAACTGGTTGGATTACCGGGGATGCCGGGAACGGAGCAAGGCGTTCGCTATTCAATCAGGAAGTATGCAACCAGCGAAACCAGCAGACGCCGCAAGAAAGGCGCTAAAGGTTTTGAATACAGCATTGACTGTTTACCTGAAGTGACACAGCAGGCATTACGCGAACGTTATGCCCTGCAACTGATGACGCAAAAAGCCGATGAATCACCGGCTCCGGTGGTGACAAAGGCCAGACGCTCGTCTGCCGTGGTTGATGCGGTGGAGGCATATCGCGGATCACCACAACTGATGGTCGAACGCCTCAATGCCCTGACTGAAAACCAGCGCCAGGTGGCAGACGCACGCATTGCGATCGTCAGTGAGGTGCTGAAATTCACGCAACAACCCGGTTTCAGCTGCGCTAAAGCTATCCGGTTCATCGTTGACCGCCTGTCACACTCGCAACTGGATGAGCGCATTGTGGCAATGGTTGAGATAGCGAACGCCAGAAAGGGAAACAGTCGCGTGTTGAGTGAAATCACGCTGAAACGCTGGATTGCGGCCTTTAATAAGGCACAGAACGCTGCTGAACGCCTGCTTTTGCTGGCACCAGGTAAACGCCAGGAAATAAAAGCCGAAGATATTAACTGGTTGCCCGAATTTCTGGCGCAGTATCGCCAGTCAAACGGCCGACCAATGACCGAGGCTTACGAGGATTTTGTTGCCGAATGGCAGCACCGGCACGCTGATGAGCCTTATATGCTCGATATCATGCCGTCTTATGACACCATTCGCCGCGCAATGAAGAAACTGCCGGAAGTGGTGAAACAAAAAGGACGGGTTACCGGCAGTGAATACCGCCAGCTTGAGGGATTCACGCGCCGCGACTGGTCAAAAATGCCGGTGAATTATGTCTGGATTGGTGACGGTCACGGCATGAAGCTGAAATGTGCGCACCCGGTTCACGGGCGGCCATTCGCACCGGAAGTGACCTTTGTTATCGACGGTGGCACGCGCTTTGTGGTGGGCTGGAGCCTTGATCTGGCTGAAAATGTTTTCGCTGTAGCCGGTGCCATACAGCACGGCATTCGCCATCACGGCAAACCGTTTCTGTATTACTCGGATAACGGCTCGGGGGAAACCGCCGACATCCTGGATAAGGAGGTTGTGGGGATCCTGCCGCGCCTGGGGATTAATCACCCGACCGGGATTGCCGGTAACCCGCAGGGACGGGGCATTATCGAACGGCTTAACCGCACATTACCGATGCGCATAGCCCGTAAATACCGCACCTATTTCGGAAAAGGTGCAGATCGCGAGACGTTACGCAAAACCAACCGCGATTTACGCTCGGCATTTAATGCCCTGCAACAGGGTAAGCGGCTGAACGCCCGGCAGCAGTCAGCGATGCGTGATTTACCGTCCTGGTCTGAACTGATTGATGCCATTCGTGACGGTGTTGAGTGGTACAACAACCGGCCGCACGATGAATTACCCATGAAGCCGAACGGTAAGCATTACAGCCCGGCGGAGTTCAGAAAAAAACGCCTGGCAGAAGAGGACACGGAAATTGAATGGCTGTCCGATGTTGAGCTGCGGGATATGTTCCGGCCGATGGTGAAGCGCCCTGTAAGACGCTGTGAAATACGCTGGCTGAATAATATTTACTACGCGCCCGAGCTGCGTGATGAGCATGGCCGCAAGGTGCTTATCAGCTATGACATTCATGATGCCGAACGAATTACCGTACGTCGCCTGGATGGCAGCGTGATTTGCGAGGCGGTATGGGACGGTAATAAACGCGAAGCCTTCCCGGTCAGCGCGGAATACTACAAACAGCAGCAACGCCTTAAAGGCATGCGTAAACGCGCAGAGGAAAAAATCCGTGATGCCGAGGATGAGGTGGTTAACGTGCTGGAGCACAAGCCGCAGGAGCCATGGTTGGAAAACATATACCGCCCTATGGGTAATACGGTGGCCGTTCAGCAGCCAGCGATTGATGATGAACCTGACGAAGAATACGAGCGTAATTTCCAGCGGGGATTACAGCTGCTTGAAGCGAAATTAAAAGAAAATGACCCGCTGGCCTGAAATAAAAAAATAACCCGAGGGGTAACTCAGGTTATTTGGGTTTCAGTCTCGGAGAATGCTGTCTCAAGCGAGGTAAATAATATGACTGATATTAACGATGTAATCAAGACCATAGATGAACTTATTGATGGCGGCGTACTGACGCAGTATGCCATCGCCAGGGAGGCGGGAATTTCCGACGGCACATTATCGGCTTTCCGCAAAGGGAAATATAAAGGAGACAATGATGCTATAACGGCGGCCATGCTTTCCTGGTATGAAAACTGGAATAAACAAAGCGCACTGTCCGAGCTGCCACAGTTTGTGGAAACGCAGACAGTCCAGGAGCTGCGCGCACTGTTTCAGGCGGTTCGCCTGATGGGCTGTATTAACGTCATAGTGGGCGTGCCGGGTGTGGGTAAAACGGCCACCGCCCGTAATTACTGCCAGGAGCAACCGAACACCTGGATGATCACCCTGTCACCCGCGCACTCCAGCGTCACGGAGTGTCTGCTGGAGCTGGCAGAGGAACTGGGGATTGATTACACCCGCGCGAACAAAGGGGCATTATCCCGCGCCATCCGCCGTCGCCTGATGGGAAAGCGCGGACTGGTGATTGTTGATGAGGCTGATCATCTTGGTATTGACGGTCTGGAGCAACTCCGGGCAATCCAGGACGCCACAGGGGTCGGGATGGTGCTTATTGGTAACCCAAAGGGGCTGTTTAAAGGCGGACGCCGCGCCGTTGATGATTTATCTCGCCTGTTCAGCCGTCTTGCCCGTACAAAACAACTACGCAAGGCCAAAAAAGCGGATGTGCTGGCTATTGCCAGGGCATGGGGGATTAGTGGTGAGGCCGAGCTGGCTGTCATGCAGGCTATCGCTGAAAAACCGGGGGCATTACGCGTTCTGACGCATACGCTTAACCAGGCGTGGATCACCGCCAGCGGTGAAGGTGCGGCACTGACAGAAAAACATATTAATGCGGCCTTTAAAGAGGTTTATGCCAACCCTGAATTACTCTCACAGGTGTGATTATGATTGCATTTAATATTCCTGATATTTACGGACGCTTTCACCTGGTTAATTTCGATAACGTCAAAGCAGTCTCCGTGTCTGACAGTGAAGAATGTGGCGATTTACTTTTTGAATTTAATGATCGCACCAGAATGGCAATATCGGCAGGACTTGATCGTGAAGGTGCGAAAGAAGCTTACAGCAATATTTGTCGCTTTATCGGTGCAAGACGGGTTAGTTAAACGAGAGGTTATATGAAAATGCAGATACAGCAGGAAATCAATGTTCTCCACAGCTTTCGTGAGTTTAACAACAATGACTGTGAGGTTCGTGATTATATCTATGAATTGATGGACGGTGATGGTGTGTGTTTTCTGTATATAGACCTGTATCAGTGGTATGCAGACATGCAACTTGATTCCATCAGACGCCGTTTTAATCATGAATGCTTTGATGTGGATGTATGGGAAAGCCTGCGCTTTGGTTTTCTGATTATGGATGATTATCGCCAGGGGTGGCGACACGGTTACTCCATTCTTCGTGCAATCATGCGTGGCGAAACTCGAAAAATTCCGGGGATGGGTAAAGTTAATCGAGGCTTCCTGTCAGAGCTGGCTGCATTGCGCATGAATCCATTACTGATACAACCGGAGTTCCCTATGAATTTGTTTGATTCACTGAATAACGCCCGCCGCCTGACTGAACTTGCTGGTGTGGTACTGGAGCGCAGCAAACGCTACCCGCAACGTTTTGCACTGAAAACCACGCCGCCGGTAAACGAAGTTAAGGGAACCGGTGAAATTGAAATCACCGTTAAGACCAACGGCCTGCGCCGCCGTGTGAAGGCCACCCGTATAAGCGGATGCACGGTTTACTGGGAAGTATGAAGTTGCTTCATGGTTCGGCTCTGTCATCAGGTCAGACGCCGGGTCAGTTATCCGAACAAAACGAGGACCAGAGGATGAGTAAAGTCGTACGCATTATTTTCGAATACAAGGAGCACGTTATCCATAAAAACGCGGATGGAACAGTGCGCATGGGGGTAAGTCTGGACATACGTTCAACCGGGATAAAGCAGAAAGGTGATGGACCTGCCATGATTTTTGGGGTGGTTATGCTCGCGGAAAGCAGAGACTTTGCTGAACTTGTGGCAATGAAAGCCAGTGCGCTCATGAAAGATATGAACATGAGTTCCGGGGTTATTAAAGGTAATGAATTTAATCAGCAGGGGTAATTCCATGAGCAAAGTACGCGTTATTTTTGAATTTGACCACGTAATGCATGAAGCAAAGCCAGTCGGTAATGATAGTAAGGAAATCACGGAGGGGGTTACTGCCACGGTAAAAATCGAACGTGATACAGAGAACAGACCGGCAGGACCCTGTGATGTTTATGCACAAATTCTTAAATATCACAGCCCCACAATTATTCAGTTTCTGACAGATGAACTACAGGGTTTCATGCAGGCTCTGGGGGTGAAAAGCAGCATTGAGCGCCGTTCTTTGCAGAACGCACCAGATACATTGCAATAAGGAAAAACAAAATGGCTAAACGAGTTACAAAATTAAAGGCCGCAGCCGAGGCGGCACCGCAGACCCGTGAAGAGGTCAGCCGCGATATCCGCCGCTTTGGGGATATGCAGCGTGAGGCGCTGCGCCTGGAAACGGCAATGAATGATGAAGTGGCAGAAATCACCGCCCGTTATACGCCGCAGATTGAAAACCTTAAAAAAGAAATCAAAGTGCTTTTTAAGGGGATTCATGACTGGTGTAAAACCAACCGCAATGAGCTGACGAACGGCGGTGAAACCAAAACTGCCAATCTGACCACCGGAACGGTGTCATGGCGGCTGGGAAAACCATCATGCAGCGTCAGCCGTGATGTGGAAGGCGTGATTGAAATGCTGCGCCGTATGGGGCTTGAGCGATTCATCCGCACGAAAGAGGAAGTGAATAAGCAAGCTGTCCTGGCAGATCCGGATGCGGTGAAAGGGATTGCCGGTATTAAGGTGAATAAAGGTACTGAAAATTTTGAAGTCGAGCCTTTTGAACAGGATGCCGGACTGAATAAATAACACCGTATTAAATCTTTAAATATCACATCGTTTTAATTATGGCGCTCGCGTCAGGGGACTGCCTGCGCCTGAAAGCTGAAAATAAGGAATCGTAAACATGACATACTTTTATTTCAAATTAGACTGTGTGCAGACAAATAAATATTTCACCAAATATCAACAGACTGTTTTACCGCTACGCAACAGTATTCTTCGGGCGTTACTGAAAAATACAGGCGCTGCCGGATTGCGCTTAAAGCCGTTTGCCATGGACGTAATCAGTGAGTTTTATTTTTCTGGTACTCTGCCTGCGGGCTGGCGTAAGCGCGATGATGTGGCTTTTATCGGGGACGGACCGTGCTTTATTGCCAGACCTGATGAGTCATGCCCTGAAGGACCGGCGATTGCCGCAATGATTGAAGCCGCTGAACGCGAGTTAAGAAAGCGTCCTGATTTCCTTGTCTGGCTCTGTGAAAAGCTGGGGGTAATGAGAATCCCCTCCATGTTTAACACGGACTCCTGGTGGACCCCGTCGCTCTCCCGTGATGCTCTGTGTGTGGTGTTTAAAGTAGGCGCTTATGGCAGGGAAATAAACGGGTGTATTCCTGAAGAATGCCAGGAAATTAAACATTCTGAATATGTGGCGCTGACGGAGGAATAATTCATGATTGATGCAAAAGTGCTTGAAGGGGTTAAAAACTTGCTGCGTATTTACGGGCGTCTGACCTGCGGTGTTCTGGCTGAAAAAATGAATATGCCGCCATCCTCGATGGTTTATTTTCTGCGTGATGCGGTCGATGCCGGGGTGCTGACGGACCGTAACGGTTTTTATGATATTCCGCGTCCCCGCCCGGTGCAGCCGGTTCGTCGCAAATGCAGCCAGGAAGGTGCGGCTGATGATGTTCAGTGGTGTAGCTTCAGAAAGTCCCTGCCGTGGATTGAGGGGCATGATATTCCGTCGATGGCGTGGGAATTTGCTCAGGGCGTTCTGACCTGTGAAACCGTTTATGTGGTGGCTGAAGTTGATGAGCAGGCCATGAAAGAAGGCGTGCCCCAGTTTGTGATGGCGTATATAGACATTCGCCTGGGTGTCATTATCTGCGGTTTAAGCGGCTGGAATATCACCTCGCGCGTTCTGCGTTACCTGATTGTTGACCGGACGGCCGCGCCTGCCGGGATATCTGCGGAGGTGGCGTAATGTTCTTTAAAACATCAAACCCTTCCGCGCTGGCCGCGTGGCAAAAATATCAGCAGGACTGCCAGAAAGTTAAGGATGAGGCAAAACGCCTTGAGGCCGTGCTGAATGTTGCGTGCCGGTCGGTATTTGTATCCGGTATCAGTGGCTTTTGTTTTAAAGGGCTGCGCTTTATGGATGACAAATATCCTTTTCATCGCGACTTATGGCGAAAACCGACTGCGTCGAATGGCTGGAGCTGCACACCGCGCACATCACGTATTCCCAAAGCCCTGCGCGTTGCCTCTGACGAACTTAACAGTCTGTGGCGTGAATATTCGCCCGTCACGTATGCCAGAACCGATGCACTGTTGTTCTGGCTGGGTATTGATTTCTCGGCAATCATGTTTGGCCCTGTGAAGTGGTTCTGCGTTGACGATGTGATTTACCTTGAGTGCGGCGTAAAACCCGCAAATCAGAAAATGACCGAAATTCTGTCTGATGAGTTTTATGCTACTGAAAAGCGAGTCAGGGGGTGATGTATGATGATTTTACAACCCATGGGGCGAAAAGGTCGCGCCCCCGCTCATGTCCGTCCGTGGACACCTGAAGAAGATGCGCTGCTGATTGCGCTTTATTCATCCACCCCGGTTAAGGATATTGCTGTCAGGGTAAAAAGAAGTTTCTGGGGTGTACATAACCGGATTGTTTTATTACGCGGCACTTACCCGGAGTTGCTCAAATGCAAACGTCCAAGATTTAAACATGATGAAGATAAATTTATCCGAAAAAATGCCAGAACGATGACCGGTAAGCAAATAGGAGAATATCTGGGGCGAGACCGGGATTCTGTCCACAATCGGGCGCGATATATTGGCGTAAGCATGAAAAAATACGGAGAATTGCTGCCCTTCACCCGTATATCTGATGATGATGTTCGTCTTATTCGTGAATTACGGGATGCTGAATCACCACGACGTCTTACCTTCCGGGAAATAGGCGAGAAATTTGAATTATCCGAGAGTACGGTAAATTTTATTTATCACCATCGCCGGACTGCCGAAGATGTTGTATTACGGGAGTTAATGCCATGATAACGACATTATTTGTTGAATCAGACGAGCCTCTGGTATGTGCCGCCGGAATGTCGGTTTGTGGCGGAACGCTGACCGGTGTTTATTTCGGGGATTTGCGCGGTTATCCCTGGCATTCACTGGATGACGCATTTCCGCCTGATATGGAGGCTGTCGTGCTGATTGTTCAGTATGGTGACCAACAGGAACTGCGCATCGGCCATATGGGGTATGAAGGCTTTTTTATTGATGAAGAAACCGGAGCCTGCCTTGAAGATGATGACGGACAGGTGACGCACTGGTGCCATATTTCAGCTTTACCGGAATGACGGGAGATACACAATGGATGAGCAAATAACGGACAATATTTCTCTGCTGTTCTGGTGTTTATATATCACATCGTTTTTCGGCGCATTTGTTATCACCCGGTGGTTATGCCGGAAAATTATCAGCCTTTTTGATAAAAGATATCTGCTTGAGCTGGCTGCGGATGCGCTTATTCAGCAGGCCATTGTGTTATACAGCGGTGAGTTTTTCTGCCGAATAACAACCAGAGATGGCTGGCACATAATGATTATTCCGCCAACGCATCATATCCGGTGGAATGAGCCAGAAAAGGCTTTCCATGTCCGTAAAAAGGTAAATACGGTATGAGAGGAAAACTGATATCTGCCATTCATGTGGCAAAACGCGAGCTTGCTCTGGATGATGAAACCTATACATCCGCACTGCTGGCAGCCACCGGTAAAGCCAGTTGCCGGGATATGTCACCGGATGAGTTATCCCGCGTACTGGATGTTTTCAAAAAACGCGGTTTTAAAGTGCGTCAGAAACCGGTTAACCGGGCCTTAAAGCCGGGTACGGTGACCGCCAAAATTCGCGCCATCTGGAAAGTGATGCACCGGCAGGGCTTTATTTCTGATGGTGCGGAAACGGCCCTTAACCGCTGGGTGAAATCGCAGACGGCCACGCAGAACGGCGGCGAAGGTGTGGCTAACTGGCAGTGGCTGGAGCAACACCCCGAGCTGGCCTCTGATGTGCTGGAGCGTCTCAAACGCTGGCATCGCCGCAAAATGCTGGCAGCCCTGGATATGTCGGAGCGTGCAGTGATGAGTTATGAGCGCGTTTGCAGGCTGTATGAAAAATCATTCCCCTGTTAACCCAAATCCCGCCACAGTGCGGGATTTTATTTTTCCTGAATTTCCGTTTCTGACGGGATTATGCAACCAATTGTTTCATCTGGTTTTTCATATAACGCTATCAATTTAGCCAGCTCATCAGCATCAAAGTTATAAAATTCAGTTTGTTTAGTTGTCTCCTGATAGTGTTCCCAGCTACGAACAATGACGCTACGAATAACTTTCTTTTCCGGGGGTGTTTGTTTTGTTGGTTTACGATGTAACCACGTCTGAAACATACTGGCTAATGCCTGCCAGAACCCATCGCATGAAGCTGCGTCCAGAACGATCAATACAATATCGCTTCCGGCAGCACTAAGTGTTGCTGCTTCTATATTATGATTTGTAAGTTTATACTCTTTCGCCAGATCATTGAGTTCATGGGCCAGTTCTGGTGGGCACGATAAAAGCAAAGATGGAGGTTGTTTCATGGATATCTTCCTTTATTCCGGTGGAACGCTGTCAGGCAGACTGAAATTATTTGTTTTTGCACTGGAGCAAGCCTGGTGTGCTTTAAGAGTTGGGATAATTGGTTTTCATGTTGATGAAACAACAATAACCCGCAATATGCACAAGCTTTTTGATAAGAAAAACTCCTTCAGGGTTTGTATTTTTAAAAATAAAAACGATCTTTATCATATAGTTACACCGGAAAAATGATCAATAAATACACAGCTCATTTCGGGTTATGATTTACAGCGCCTCTAAATCCCGCCACAGCGCGGGATTTTTATTTTAAACTTGCCCTGTGTAATGATGACCGGAGGCGGGTATGGCTGAAACACAGATGAGCATGTTTGGTGACAGCGAACAGCTGCACGCGCTGATTGACCGTCTGGATGACATTCCTGATGATGAGCTGAAAAAGAACTGGCCCGGCACGCTGCGGGACCTGGTTGATGTGATCAGTGCTGAACTGCACCGTCAGGGGATTGAACCTGCTCAGGCAGGAATGCTTGCCCGTAAAGTTGCGGCCGCACAGGCCGGGTACATGGGCGGGCGTGGTTATTATCTCCCGGTCGGTGAATCCCTTTTCACCGAACTGCGCAATAATGAGATTTTTTCCCGCTGGAGCCAGGGCGAAAAAATTGAAACCCTGCGCCGCCATTACAGGATGTCAGAAACCCAGATTTATACCGTCATACGCGAACAGCGCCGTCTGCATCTGGCAAGAACGCAACCGCCACTTTTCTGATATTCCGCAAAGCCTGCCGCCTTTCCTTCACCGTTACGCTGACTCAGAGAACATCATGAGACAGCGTAACAATGCCAAAACTCCCCGCACCACTGCGTAAAAAGCTGATTGCCCTTGTTCTGGCCGGTGCCGGGACGTTCACCATTACCACGCATTACACCGGTTACTGGGAAGGGAAAGAAAACTCCACGTATATCGATCCCACCGGTACACCAACCATCTGTTACGGCCATACCGGCCCGGATGTGAAACCGGGTATGACCCTGACGGATGAAGAATGCCTGGAACTACTGGAAAAGGACATGAAATGGGCCTTTGCGGCCATTGATCGGCGTGTTCAGGTGCCGCTTACCCGTGGTCAGACGGTGGCGCTGGCTTCGTGGATCTTCTGGGCTGGTGAAACGAACTTCCGCAACTCCACGCTTCTGCGCCTGATCAATGCCGGGCAGATGCCCGCGTCCTGTAAGCAGTACATCCGCTGGATTTATTCGAAGGGGGTGAAACTCCCCGGTCTTGAGGCCCGCCGTTCGGCGGATGAATGGTTATGTCGCTACGATTTGCCGAAAGTCTGAACCGCTTCTGGCGACCGCTCATGATTGCGCTGCTGTGTGCCGTTGTGCTGCTGCGGGGTGTGCTGTGGCTGCGGTGAATAATCCCTTACCGGCCCTGATTGCCGGAGGCTGTATGGCGGCGCTGGGGGTGATGAGCGTGCTGGCTGCCGTGGTATGGGGAATGCACCAGAAGACGCAGCGCCTTGAGGACAATAATCATGTGCTTGTGCGCGAACGGGACGAAGCCCGTCTGGTGCTGGCAAACCAGCAACGCACCCTGCAACTCATTTCACAAATCAGTGAGGCGGCCACGAATGAAAAACAACAGAACATTCAGCACAGCGAGGGGCAGCAGAGCGTTGTCCGCCGGTCGCTGGCAGCAGTGCCTGCGGCCTCTGCCCCTGTTCCTGATGATGTGGCTGATCGGGTGCGCCGGGCCGTCTGTGAAATACGTGCCTGTGAAGCCGGTGCCGATCCCCGCTGAATGGCTGGCTGACTGCCTGGTGCCTCCTGCGCCGGAGCCGTTCACGTTTGGGGCATCGGTCACTTACAACCTGCAACTGCTGGCGGTGATCAAGAACTGCAACGTGGACAAGGCCAGTATTCGTCGTCTGGAGGCGCGGCGACAACATGAATTTACTGATATGGCCGGAACGCCTGCTGTTCCGGCAGGAAAGACGAAGTAAGGAAAAGCTATGGATGATTCAGATCGTGCTCAGGCTGTGATGGAGCGGGGATCAGAACGCGCCCTTTGTAACCGGCTGACACGTAAGTGCCGGGCAATGGATGCTCCGGGCAGACGTGTCTGCGCAGACTGTGGCGGAGAGATCCCCGCCGCACGTCTTGTTGCTGTGCCGGATGCCATCCGTTGTGTGAACTGCCAGAACATCATGGAGGCCCGTCATGTGGGTCAGCATCGTTAAAGATTATGTTGTGCCGATCCTTTCGGCGACGGCAACCGCTGGCGGGATATTCATGGCGCTGATGCGCAAAACGTTTGTCCCCCGCGAGGCCTTTGAAAAACTCTCCGACCGCGTTGAGAAGGTGGAAACCCGCCTGTCGTCACTGCCGACAGAAGCCGAGGTCAACCGTCTGAATGTGGAAATCGTGACCCTGCGGGGTGAACTGAAAACCACGAACGCCACGCTCCGCTCTGTCTCCTATCAGAACGAACTGCTGCTGGAGCAGGCTGTAAGGAAAAAAACGCAATGAGTGATTTCATTACTGAAGATCAGCGTCTGGTCATTCTGCGGTCGCTGGCAGATTACAACGGTGAACTGGGTGAATCCGTGCTCCAGGACTGTCTGGATGATTACGGTCACCGCGTGTCCCGCGACACCGTTCACACCCACATTGCCTGGCTTGCCGAACAGGGACTGGTGCGCAAACGCGTTCTGATTAACGGTTATTTCATCGCAGAGCTGACCGGCCGGGGGCAGGATGTGGCGGAAGGCCGCGCCAGTGTTCCGGGTGTGAAGAAACCACGCGCAAGGGGGTAACGATGGACAAGCCGACGCGTGGCCGCGTGCGCAAGGTGGATTTGCTCCCCGACAGCATCCGTAAGCCGCTGCTGGAAATGCTGCGTGAAAAACGTCTGACGCAGGTCCAGATCCGCGAGGAAATCAACCGTCTGATCCGCGAGGCAGGCCTGCCGGAAGAGCAGCAGCTTTCACCGGCGGCCATCAGCCGGGAAGCCTCCCGTAATGAGCTGATTGCCCGCAATCTGCGTGATTTGCGCGAGCAGACAAAAGCCATGATGGCTGAACTGGGGGATAAGCCGACCGGTGAAACTACGGCGCTGATTCTGGAGATGTCCCGTGCCCTGATGTACCGCCGTCTGCGTGCCGCCACCGAATCCCTGAACAGCGACAGCGACGTGGATATGCGCCTCATCAAGGACATCCTCCTGTCGGCACAGCGTGCGGAAAGTGCCGCCGAGCGCAGCATTAAGCGTGAAAAAGAAATCCGGGCCGCATTTGCTGAAGAGATGGCGAACGCGGTCACCGACGAACTGCGCGGCGTGGACGGGATGAGTGAACAGCTTGAGTCCCGTATTAAGGGGATTCTGTTGGGTAAAGTCTGATGAATAACGCCGAAGAACTCTCCCCCTTACTGACGAATACCGTCTCCACCCGCAAAATTGATCTGGCCGGTGAAAAAGCCCTGCTGGGCGTGGATGTGCCGGACAGCCTTGATTTGCCCGGTGATATGCCGGTATTTCTGGATTATCAGGCCCGCTGGTTTGAGGATGAAAGCGAGGTCTGCATCGCGGAAAAATCCCGCCGTACCGGGCTTACCTGGGCGGAAGCCGGGCGTAACGTCATTACCGCTGCAAAACCGAAGCGGCGCGGTGGCCGCAATGTGTTTTATGTGGGGTCAAAGCAGGAGATGGCGCTGGAATATATTTCTGCCTGCGCCCTGTTCTCCCGTGCCTTTAACCAGCTGGCAGATGCTGATGTGTATGAGCAGACCTTCTGGGATCGGGATAAAAAAGAAGAAATTCTGACCTACATGATCCGCTTTCCGAACAGTGGATTCAAAATTCAGGCACTGTCTTCCCGTCCGTCAAACCTGCGCGGCCTTCAGGGAGATGTGGTGATTGATGAAGCCGCGTTCCACGAGTCACTGGATGAGCTTCTCAAGGCGGCAATGGCGCTTACCATGTGGGGCGCGCGCGTGCGTATTATCTCCACGCATAACGGCGTCGATAATCTGTTTAATCAGTACATTCAGGAAGCCCGCGAGGGACGCAAGGATTACAGCGTCCACCGCATAACCCTGGATGATGCCATTGCGGACGGGCTGTACCGTCGTATCTGTTATGTCACCGGCCGCGAATGGTCACCGGAAAGCGAGCAGAAGTGGCGTGATGATCTCTACAAAAACGCCCCGACCCGTGAGGATGCCGACGAGGAATACGGCTGTATCCCGAAAAAATCCGGCGGTGCCTATATTCCTCACGCACTTATTGAAATGGCGATGATCCGCGACATCCCGATTCTGACGTTTGAAGCCCCGGACGACTTCATCAGCCGTGCCGCATGGCTGCGTGAATCGGAAGTTTTAACCTGGTGTGAAGAACATTTAAAACCGCTTTTAGAGGCGTTAAATCCCCGTTCCCGCTTCAGCTTCGGGGAAGACTTTGCCCGCACCGGTGACCTCTCCTGCTTTGTGCTGCTGGAAATCACCGAATCCCTGGCAAAACGTGAGGTGTTTCGCGTGGAGCTGCGCAACTTGCCGTATGCCCAGCAGGAGCAGGTGATGATGTACATCCTGACCCGCGTTCCGGCCCTGGTTGGTGCAGCGTTTGACGCCACCGGTAACGGCGGCTATCTGGCAGAAGCCGCGCTGCTGGCCTTTGGCCCGGACATCATCGACTGCGTGATGTTGTCGCCGAAGTGGTACGGCGAGTGGATGCCAAAACTGAAAGCCGAGTTTGAAGATCAGAATATCCTCGTCGCCCGCCATCAGACCACGCTTGATGATTTGCGCCATGTGAAGGTGGTGAATGGTATCCCGCAAATCGACAAGGGGCGCACGAAGGACCAGAACGCAACGGCTGCGAACGCCCGCCGCCATGGTGATTTTGCCGTGGCACTCTGTATGGCAAACCGGGCGTCATACATGGAGGGTTTCATCCTGGATGAATCAGCCTGTCAGGCGCTGCCGGAGCGGTCGCGGGCAATGGAGGGCGGTTATCGTGATGACGATGAGGCATATCATGAATTTGATCGGGGGTGCTGGTAGTGGGACGCATAATTGATCTTGACGGAAAACCTTTCTCCTTTGACCCGGAGATGCAAAGTACCGCGCTGGATATTCCGCAGATTGCCAGCCGTTATGTTGAGCATCCCGCCTCGGGTATCACCCCGAACCGGGCGGCGCAGTGCCTTCGCGGGGCTGAACGTGGCGATCTGATTGCCCAGTCCGATCTGGCGGCTGACATTGAAGAAAAGGACACCCACCTTTTTGCGGAGCTGGGCAAGCGACGTCTTGCCATTCAGGGGGTGCCATGGAGCATTGAGCCGCCACCGAACGCCAGCGCGAATGAGAAAAAGGACGCGGAAATGCTCGACGAATATCTGCATTCCGCAGACTGGTTTGATGCCATGCTGTTTGACGCCACGGATGCCATCCTGAAGGGCTATTCCTGCATGGAAATTGAGCACGGGATGCTCGGTAAAATGCACATCATCCGCGCCATCCGCTGGCGTGACAGCGGGCATTTCTGCCTTAACCCGGATGATTTGAGCGAACTGCGGCTGCGTGACGGCAGCCATGCCGGGGTGGCGTTTCAGCCCTTTGGCTGGATAGTGCATCAGTCACGTTCACGCACCGGCTACGGTGGTGCGACGGGGCTTGTCAGAACGCTTATCTGGCCGTTCATTTTCAAAAACTATTCCGTGCGCGATCTGGCTGAATTTCTGGAAGTGTACGGCCTGCCGATGAAGGTCGGTAAATACCCGTCCGGGGCAACACCGGAGCAGAAAAGCGCCCTGATGCGGGCGGTGATGGATATCGGGCGACGTACAGGCGGGATCATCCCGGCCGGGATGTCGCTGGAGTTTCAGGCGGCAGCGAACGGTCAGGCCGATCCGTTTGAAACCATGATTTCGTGGGGGGAGCGTTCCATCTCCAAAGCTATCCTCGGCGGCACGCTGACCACGGAAGCCGGAGACAAAGGCGCGCGCTCGCTGGGTGAAGTGCATAACGAGGTGCGCCGGGAAATCAGGGATTCTGATTTACGTCAGCTGGCTGCCACGCTGAACCGCGATCTGGTGTATCCGCTGTACGCCCTGAACACCACGCACACTATTGATATCCGCCGTCTGCCACGTATCTGCTTCCAGACAAAAGAACCGGGGGATATCACCAAAATCACCAGTGCGGTGATGCAGCTCAGTACGGGGATGGATATTTCTGATCCCTGGATACGTGAGCAGACGGGTATTCCGCAGCCCACGCCCGGCGAAGCCATCTTCCGTGTCCGTCAGAGTGGCAATGAACCGGCTCAGACTGACAGGGAAATACCACCGGAAACACAGGAAAAGACAGAGCAGACAGCGCTGGCTGCCAGACTGCCGGAAGCGAAAAGCAGCCCCCGTGATGAACTGGACGACATGGGGGATGCGGTGCCTGCCCGCCGGTTACAGGAGGCCATCGACCCGCTACTGGAGCCGGTCATTGATGCCATCAGAACGCGGGGGCTGGCGGATGCGCTGGCAGACCTGCCCGCCCTTTACCGTGAAATGGATGATTCCCGCCTGATGACGCTGCTCAGTGATGCCATGTTTGCTGCGGAAATGAAGGGGATGCTGGATGGCACAGGGGATTGATCTGGGTTATGCCGCCACGCTTCCCTCAAAAGAGGCGGTGGCATACTTCCGCGCCAAAGGGGCGCATATCAGCTGGAACTGGTTCGAAACAGACGCGGATGTTCATGCCCGTTCATTCACGGCGGCAAAAGTGGCACGCCTGGACGTACTGACCACACTACAGGCGGAAGTGCAGCGTGCTGTTGATGAGGGGATTTCACAGAAAGCATTTATTCGCACGCTGACACCCCGCCTGCAAAAGCTGGGATGGTGGGGAAAACAGATTGTGGTGGACAGTGCCGGTAACGCGGAAGAAGTGCAGCTGGGCAGTCCCCGCCGTCTGGCGCTGATTTACAACGTGAACACCCGTGTGGCTTACAATGCCGGGCGTTACACGCAGATGATGAACAACACGGACACGCATCCGTTCTGGCAGTATGTGGCGGTGATGGACAGCCGCACCCGCCCGGCACATTCCGCCTTTAACGGGCTGGTATTCCGCTATGACGATCCGTTCTGGAATACACACTACCCGCCCAATGGCTGGAACTGCCGCTGCCGTGTCCGGCCATTATCTCAGGCCCGTCTGGATGCAATGGGGTTATCCGTTTCATCCGGTCAGGATCATCTCTCCACCCGCAATGTTGAGGCTGGCGTGGATAAGCAGACCGGAGAAGTCAGAGAAATGCCGGTGACCACATATTCAGATGGCACCAGAACCATGACACCGGATGTGGGCTGGTCATATAACCCCGGTTCGGCGGCGTTCGGCACAGACCAGGCGCTGATCCGTAAACTGATCGAGGTGAAAAGCCCGGCGTTACGGGAAATGGTGGTTCAGGAGATGAACAACAGCCCGGAGCGGCAGCTGGCGTTCCGCATCTGGGCAAAAAACATCATGAAGACCCGGCGAGGTGGTCACGATATCCGCACGCTGGGCTTTATGACCGAAAGTATTGCGCAGGCGGTGGAAAGCCGGACGGGAACGCCACCGGCCCGCCTGCTGGCGATGAGCGGTAAAAATGTGCTCCATGCGGACAGCGTGAAACATCAGAATGACGGCATTGCCCTGACGCCGGAGGATTTCGGGCGATTACCGGCAATGCTGGCCGCGCCTGATGCCGTGCTGTGGGATCATGTCCATCAGAATCTGCTTTACATCACTGAAACCCGTGACGGAACGGCAAAGATTGCCGTCAATGCGCCTTATAGTGTGAAACGTCAGCCGGATAAGCTGGATGTGGTGATTAATGCCTACAGAGTCAAAAAGGAGGCATTACTTGATGATCTGCGCGGTGGAAAGCTGGAATTACTGGAGGGTGAATTGTAGGTCGGTGGCGGGGGTCGAACCCGCATAAACATCCCTCAGGAAAAAACCATCAGGCGCCGCTTTACCAGTTAAGAGTACACCGACCTGCTTTTATTTTAACCAGGTAGTTTCACGGAGGCAATATGTCATCCATTGATGCCGCTGTCGTTGTTGACGTTACGCGTCTCCAGCGGGTGTTTGCCCGGCTTCAGTTTGTGGGGGGCGGAAAAGACCTGGCCCGCAGTGTGGCGTCCAGCCTTCTGTCATCCTCAGAAATGGCGTTTGAACAGGAAAAAGAGCCGGACGGCGAACGCTGGCATGACTGGTCAGATCCTTACCGCAAGTGGCGTACCCGTAAGGGATACACGCCCGGCAAAATCCTGACGCTGAACGGCGATCTGGCCCGCCGCCTGACCACGGATTATGGCGATACCTGGGCGCTGATTGGATCAAATGAACCTTATGCAGCCATTCATCAGTGGGGTGGCCTGCCTGGTATGCCACCGGGACTGGCAGCCATTGGCGCACGTCCGTATATGGGCTTTGATGAGGTGGCTGAACAGGAGATCATGGACGAAATCAGAAAACGCTTTAAAAAGGCCACAGAAACGCCTTAATTGTTTAAGGTATGCAAATGCATTACCTTACCCCCTTCAGGCGCGTGTCGTGATTTTCTAACCTGTATTTAACGGGCTTTAAAATCTGCGTGAAGCGCCTTTGTATTTTTCCCCTGAAAGCACTTCCTGAAATCCCGCAAAACCCGCCCTGAAAATTCCCGGCTTATGCTGCCGGAATGAAGACGAAAAACACGCCCAAACTTGCTTATGCCATTCTGAATGCCATCAGCCTGTCCGCAGACGGGGACGGTGACTGGTGTCAGATCATGCCAGCCGGTCGGGTAAAGGCCCGTGACGGTCGCCCGGAAAAACCGGCTGAAGGCTGGCTGATTAACCGTGCGACCGTTGAGCGCATGGTATCCCGGGTTGTGGCGCTCAATCAGCCGGTAAAAATTGACTACAACCACCAGACCCTGATTAAGGGGCATCAGGCACCGGCTGCCGGTTTTGTGACGGCTTCACCGGAAAACTTCCGCTTCAGTGAAGAGCGTGGCTTCGAGGTGCGCCCGAAGTGGAACCCTCCGGCCCTTGAACATCTGCGTAATAACGAATTCCCCTGGTTTTCACCGGTGATTGGCTATGACGAGAACACCGGCGAACCTGTCGAACTTCGGATGCTGGCTATTACCGGTGACCCCGGTCTGACCGGCATGAATCCTGTCGCCGCGCTGTCGGCGGATGACCTTTATAACGCCTTAAACCCTCCTTTAAAGGATACCTCCATGAATGAGCAATTACGCCAGTTGCTGACGGCGCTCGGTCTGACCGTGGCTGACGGTGACGAATTTACGCCGGAGCTGGGCACGGCGGCGCTGTCTGCCCTCACCGGGATCAAAAACCGTGCGGATGCACACGACAACCTGAAAACACAGGTCGCCAGTCTGTCGGCAGAGCTGGAAACCGCAAAAGGCACACCGGCTGGCGGCAGTATTGATCTGACGAAATACGTGCCCGTTGAGACGTATAACGCCCTGCGTACCGAATATGTCGCGCTGTCGGCACAGCACGGCAGCACCACGCTGGAGCAGTTGCTGGATAAGGCCGAGTCCGAAGGACGCATTTTCAAAAGCGAACGCGGATACATGGAAGGACTCGGACAACAGATTGGCGTTGCAGCACTTTCTGCGCAGCTTGACGCCCGCCAGCCGGTTGCGGCTCTGACCGGTCTTCAGACCGACACCGTGACCGTGCCGGATAAAAAGACCGCCACCGCCTCGCTGTCGGCTGAAGATATCGCCGCCGCCCATCTTCTGGGTAAAACCGAAGCCGAATTCCTGAAAATGAAAGAGGAAATGCAATAATGCCTACCCCGATTACACCGGCGATGATCACCGCCCTGATGACGGGCTACCGTTCTGATTTTCAGGCCGGGGTGTCCATGGCCCCGTCGCAGTACAAAAAAATTGCGATGACCGTGCCCTCCACCTCGAAATCCAACACCTACGGCTGGCTGGGGCAGTTCCCGCAGTTCCGTGAGTGGATCGGCTCCCGCGTCATCGAGAAGATGAAGGCCTATGGCTATGCCATCGTGAACAAAACCTTTGAAGGCACCGTCGCCATTAACCGCGATGACTTCGAAGACGATAACCTCGGTATTTATTCCCCGTTGTTCCAGGAGATGGGGCGCGCTGCTGCGGCACAACCGGATGAACTGGTCTTTGCTGCTCTTCGTGACGGGATTAATGCGGCCTGCTATGACGGCCAGAACTTCTTTGATACCGAACATCCTGTTTACCCCAAAGTGGATGGCTCCGGGGATGCGCAGATGGTCAGCAATATGTTTGTGGCAAAAACCGGCTCTGTCGGTGCACAGGCGGATTACAGCGGTCCTGCCTGGTATCTGCTCGACTGTTCACGCGCAATCAAACCGCTGATTTATCAGGATCGCCGTAAGGCTGAACTGGTTGCCCAGACCAAAGTCGATGAAGGTCGCGCATTCACCGATAACGAATTTGTGTTCGGTGCTTCCGCCCGTCGCAATGTGGGCTACGGCTTCTGGCAGATGGCCTACATGATGCAGTCACCGCTGACGCTGGATGCACTGTGGCACGGCTGGTCAGCCATGCGCGAATTTACCGCTGACGGTGGCCGCAAACTCGGCATCAAACCCACCCATATTGTTGTCCCCACCTCGCTGGAAAAACAGGCGGTGCAGCTGCTGGAGCGTGAACTGTTCGCAGACGGAAACGCAACCGTCTCTAACGAGATGAAGGGCAAGCTGGAGCTGGTTGTCGCGGATTATCTGTAAACGGTGAGCCGGGTTTACGGCCCGGCCCCTGCGGAGGGCAAATATGAATGAACATCACACTGTGGCAGCAACAGATGATTCAGGTCTTCAGGTCAGTGGTGACAATTCTGTCACGGTGCTGGCAGAAGTGCGTTGCAGTCGTTCGGCGTTTCGTCGTGCGGGGTTCCTGTTCACGCGTGGACGTCAGCAGGTTGAGGTCACCCCGGAGCAGCTTGCCCGACTGGAGGCGGAGCCATGCCTCACTGTGCGAATACTACAGACGCCTGCTGATGATGCGGGGAGCGTGGCGGGTGTGGTTCATGCAGTGGCCGGTACAGATTTAGCCGAAGCCGAAGCCGAAGCCGAAGCCGAAGCCGAAGCCGAAGCCGAAGCCGAAGCCGAAGCCGGACAGGATGCTCCCCGGAAAAAGACCGGTAACAAAGCGAAACAGGCGAAAAAGGCCCACGCATGAATTACGCCACTGAAACCGATATGCGGGCGCGTTACCGCGAGGATTTGCTCAGGCCGTTACTGGCAGTGCCCCGTTCGGATGAGCCGGACACGCGCAAGCTGAACCGGGCGCTGACAGATGCGTCAGCCCTTATCGACAGCTATCTGTCCGCCCGTTACACGCTGCCGCTGGAGGTTATTCCGGCAGTTCTTGTTCAGCACTGTTGCGCGATTGCCTTTTATTACCTGTGCGATCAGAGAGCCTCCGATCAGGCGCGTGACCGTTACCGCGAAGCGCTGGCCTGGCTGAAAGATGTCATGAACGGCAATGTGCCGGTCGGTGTGGATACGAACGGTGCGGCCCCTGAATCCGGGGATTTACCACAGGTTCAGTCTGATGCGGCGGTATTCGGGCGCAACCAGAAGGGCTTCATATGATTACGGAAACCGAACAGGCATACATCGCCCGTATCCGTGAGTATTTCGGGAATGAACTTGTGTCTGTTGACACGCATCCCGGCGACTGGAGCGACAGCGTACTGCGCACCATGCTGATTAACGCTCCGGCGATCTACGTTGCCTGGCTGGGTGCCGGTGAAGGCCGTACCCGTGGTCGCCTGGTCAGTCACTGGGTGTTCTACGTCATCGGCGACATGCTCAACGGGCGTGAGGCCAGCCGTCCCGGACTGTATCAGATTGTGGCCCGGCTGATTGCCGTGCTTAACGGCTTCAGAACAGAAAAAACCTCACCGCTTTACTTTGAAAAGGCGGTCAACGGTTACACCGAAACCCAGGCGAACAGTGGGGCCGTGATGTATGCGCTTTATTTCTCCTGCGAGGAAATGATCGCGCCACTGACGGATATCAGCTCGCTGGACGACTTCCTGCGTCATTACGAAACCTTTGTGGAGCCGCCCGGTACGCCGCCGTTTGAGGCACATATTGATTTGCCGGGGAACACGACAACGGCGGTCGAACCGCCGGAGGAACTGTAAATGAAAACCATCTTTATCAAACCCGCGCCGGGACGCCTGATTCGTGATCCCGACACAATGCGCCCGCTGGCACAGGAGGGGGAGGAAAAAACCTTCACGCCGTTCTGGTGTCGGCGTCTTGATGACGGCGATGTCATTCAGGCTGAAAAAGCCGCTGAAGAGGCTCCGGCTGTATCTGCGGATGCAACGACTGCGACAGAAAAACCGGTCGCCCAACCGGCATCCGATAAGGAGAAACCGCAATGATTAATTTTGACGGGATCGGTAATGACCGCCGTATACCGCTGATTGGGGTTGAGTTTAATAACTCCATGGCGGTCACCGGCACCCCGGCACAGCGTCAGTGTGTGCTGCTGTTTGGTCAGGCGAGAATGAAAGAGAATGCTGTGGACGGTACCGGTGTGCTGGATGTTCCGGTCAGGATCACTCGCGCCTCTCAGGCTGTGGAGCTCTGGGGGCGTGGCTCCATGATCGCTCTGATGGTGGCTGAATTTATTGCCATCAATCCTGATGCGGAACTGTATGCTATTGCGCAGGGGGCCGGAACAGGCGGGGCAAATGCCGCCGCCTTTAACCTTACCGGTACGGCTGCGACCGATGGTTTGCTCTGCATCTATATTGGTGGACGACGCTATGCGCTGCCCGTAAAAGCCGGACAAAAAGGAAAAGCTATCATTGATGCGCTTGTTGCCCTGATAAATAAGGATACTGATGCGCCATTCACAGCTGTATCTGCGGTTGTTGATGGCAGTAATGCAGGCGGTCTGAAAGGAAGTATGGGAGTGAGCGCCCGCTTCATTGGTGAATGCTCTGTGCACGATCTGCGCCTGAATTATCACGACGGTGAAACCCTGCCGTCAGGGCTGACGCCCCAGACAGGCTTTCCCTCCTCAAGAGCCCGCAATCCCGATATCACCCGAAGTGTGGCCGGAATGGGGGATCGCCAGTACAACTATGTTGTCATGCCCTACAAGGACGATGCAAACCTGAAAATCATCAGTGATGAACTTCTGAAACGCTGGGGACCGGCCAAAATGTCTGACGGCGTGCTGTGGCTGGCACATACCGGCACGTTTGGTGAGGTGCAGGCATTCGGGGCAAAACGCAATGATTTTCTGGCGACCTGCACATCCATTCCCAAAGCCCCTGAACCGGATTACCTCTGGGCAGCGGCGGTCTGTGCCACCTGTGCACCCTCTCTGGGAGCAGATCCTGCGCGTCCGCTTCAGACGCTGGCGCTTCCGTCACGCATGGCCCCGGCCCCGGCCGATCGTCTGACGCGTGAAGAGCGTAACAGTCTGCTGTGGGGAGGGATTGCCACGGTCAGTGTGGCGGCCGGGGATATGGTTCAGATTGAGCGTCAGGTGACGATGTATCGCCAGAACGTGTACGGCGAAAGTGATCCCAGCTATCTGGATGTGGAAACCATCTACACCCTGTCATATCTGCGTTATTCCCTGCGCACTTTCATCACTCAACGTTTTCCGCGCCATAAACTGGCTGATGACGGGACGCCCGTTCGTGCCGGTCAGAATATCGTGACGCCGGAGATCATGAAGCTTCAGTTAATTTCGCTGGGTGAAGAGTGGGTGGAACTCGGGCTGGTCGAAAATCTGGACACGTTTAAAAAGAATCTGCTTGTGGAGCGTAATACGTCAGATCGAAACCGCCTTGACGTGTTATGCACGCCGGATCTGGTTAACCAGTTCCGCTTCCTGGCAGCACAGATCCGTTTCATTTTGTGAGGTAAGGCATGAGCGGAAAACAGTATCAGGGCACGGCCACCATCCGTGTGAACGGACAGGAGTACGACACCCTTGAGGGGGCCACGTTCTCCCCGTCCGGCTATGAGCGTGAAGTGGTGAAAGGCGCGAAAGTCTATGGCTATCGCGAGAAACCCCGTGAGGCGACGCTGGACTGTAAATTTCCGGCTGGCGGAGAAGGTTCACCGGCTGCCGATGAAATCAACACCTGGACTGCGGTCACGATTGAGTTTGTGGCCGATACCGGTGAAGTCCACATGATGACGAAGGCCTGGAGCAGTGAACCGGCCTCGCTTGACGGTGGCGGTGATATCTCCGCGAAGTTCGCCAGCGCCACCAGTACCCGTGTCCAGTAATCAGGAAAAATGTAATGAGCACACGTAAGAAAAAAACGGCGGTTTCTGACGAGGCCGTGATGGAGGCTATCCGGGATGCACTTGAAGACGGCGATCCCCGCACCGCCGGGCTGGCTGAACAGCTGGTGAACGGCTATGTGGATCTGCTCGACGGCCTGCCGTTCGGTGAATCCCGTGAATACCGCGTCACCTTCCGCGAACTGACGGCGAAAGACAGCATTGATGCGGAGAGTGAGGCCGAGCGTCTTATGGAAACCCGAAACGGTCCGGTTCTGGTGGCCTCTCCGGCACTGCGCGGCATTGCGCTGCTGCGCCGTCAGATTGCCGCTGTCGGCCAGATTGAGGGGCCATTATCTCCGCGTCAGATCGGACAGCTCAGCGAGCGCGATCTCTCCCGTCTGATGGCGGCGGTAAGCCTGCTTGATTCCGCGATGGCAGGAAAGCTGGTCGCTGAACGGGGGCGACCAGATGCAGTGCCGGGATCAGATTGAAGAAGCCGCAATTGTGCTGGGGATGGTGACAAAAAGCGGCCCGGAGTGGGCGCTTAACCTCCCCTTATCGCAGCTTTACCGGCACTGCCGACAGACCGAAAAAATTCTCAGAACGAAGCAGTAACCCATGGCAAAAAACCTGAAAGCCTCCCTGATTGTCGATTTACTCGGCAATATTTCCGCCAAATCCCGCCAGTGGTCACAGGAGCTGGGGGCGTTCTCCCGTTCCGGCAGGACAGGCTTGGGTGGTCTTGGAAATGCAGCCCGCCGGGCCGGTCAGGAAACAGAACTTGTCGGCTCCCGTATGCAGCGAACGCTTGCCGGTGTTCGTGGCAGCATCCGCACGGTAACGTCAGATTTTGACCGCCTGCAGGGCAGCATTACCGGCACCATCGGGCGGATAAGCAACCTTTACGGGATGCTGGCGGGAGGGGCTGCGGTCTACGGTTTTAATAAAGCCTTTATCCGCCCGGCCGCAGAGATGGAGAACTATATTCTGCGTCTCAACGCCATTAATCATGGCGATAAGGCAAAAACGGAAGCAGTGAAAGCCTGGGCAGTACAGAACGCCAAAGACACCACCTGGGGGCTGGCGGGGGTTATGCAGGAATACGCCTCCAGTCGCGGGTTTGGCATGAGTGACAGGGAAGCCCGTCGCTTTATTACCATGCTTCAGGATCAGGGCGGCTATCACGGCTGGTCACTGTCAGATGCACAGGGTGCGTCCCTGCAACTCAAACAGATGTTTGCCCGCCAGAGTATCCAGGCAGCGGACGCCAATATTCTGACCGGATACGGGATTAACGTTTACCAGTTACTGGCCGATAAGCTGGGCGTAAACCAGAAGCTCATCCGTGAGAAAGGCGAAAAAGGAAAACTGGGGCCGGACAGCATTCGCCTGTTATTTCAGGTGATGGCCGAACAGGCAAAAGGTGCCCAGAAAAACGCCATGAATTCCTGGACGGGAATGACGTCCATGATGGGCGACGTCTGGGATCAGTTTGCCCGTGAAGTGATGGCAAAGGGACCGTTTGACAGTCTGAAAAAGAGCCTGAAAGGCTTCCTGGATTATGCTGATGCGGCACAGAAAAGCGGCTTACAGGATAAGCTGGCCACACAGACGGCCTCGGCCCTGAATCAGGGATTCGAGTATGCCAGAGACGCTGCAACCGGCTTTTACCGTGCCATTCAGAAAGTCAGGGAAACGCTTCAGGCACTGCGCGACGCCGGTTATGGCGATGCACTGGATCGTATTGGTCAGGGGGCGCAGACCGCCGCAAAATACCTGATGTATATGTATCTCGCCTCCCGCGCGCTGAAGGTGCTCAGGTTTGCGGGGGCGGGAGCATTACGTCTCGGCGCAACCCCCTTACGCTATAGTATGGCGATGACCTCCGTGCTGACGTCGCCCTTCCGCAAACCGCAGACCACTGTGCCGGGAACGCAGCCCGGACGCGCTGGCCGCTTCCTGAATTTCCTTACCGGGGTAAATCCTGCTGCCGTTCAGCCCGTGCTGGTCACCAACTGGCCTGCGGGTGGCCTGGCCTCAGGCGGCGGGGATGTGGTGGTCAGCGGTGACGGCAAAACCGTGCGCGGCCGTAAAAAACGCGGCCCCGGACGCGGGCGGGGTGTCACGACCGTCGTGACCGCCGGTGAGCAGCTGGCGGAGAGCGCCGGTAAACAGGGCTTCTTCGGTCGTATGATGAGCCGTGCCGGTGGTCTGGTAACGGCGGCCGGAAACCGCATGGGGCTGGGGCGTTTTGCCGGGCTGTTCCGTGGTGCCGGTCGGCTGGGTGGGGGTGCCCTGTGGGCCGGTGCCATGGCGGCTCCTGTACTGCTGGACAGTAGCGCCAGTGCAGCCGATAAAGCCGGTGCCGTGGGTTCCCTTGCCGGAAGTATCGCCGGTGGCGCGCTGGGGGCGGCTGCCGGTCCGGTCGGGGTTGCCATTGGTTCCACAGTGGGCAGCTATCTCGGTGATTATCTGGGGGGCTGGCTGACGCAGGCCTGGCAGAAACTGCGTGGCAGCAGTGACGAAAACGGCGGACAGGCCACCGCGAAAACCGCCGCACGGGTAGAGCTTGTGGCCCCTGAAGGCTGGCGGGCGCGCAGTATTGATGTGGATGATACCGCACAGCATGGCCTGGATGTGAACGTCTGGAACGGAGGGAACTATGGCCTCTACTGACACGCCGGGGCGTGGCTCCTTTCGTGGCGTACCGTTCCTGGTTTATCAGGAGCAGCGGGAACGGGGCGGACGTAACATTGTGCGCCGTGAATACCCACTGCGTGAAAGCGGCGGTGCGGATGATCTGGGGCCAAAACTCCCGGAGTTCACATTCACGGTTCTGGTGACCGGAGACGATCTTCAGACACAGCGAAGCCGCCTGCGTGATGCGCTGCGTGCACCCGGTGCCGGTGAACTGATGCACCCGGATTACGGCACGTTAAACGTGCTGATAAACAGCTTTGAAAGCCGTTATAACGCCAGCGAGCAGGGAACGGTTGAGTTCACGATCAACGTGATCCCCGCCATTGACGATACCGCCCCTTCGGTGGCAGAAGATACGGCAGCTGCGCTGGAGCAGAAAAGCGGTTCAGCAATGAATCAGCTGTTTAACACGCTTTCAGACGGCTGGACGGTGATTTCAGACGGTCTGCATGATGTACAGGCCATGACCGACACCATCAGCGATAAGATTGATGCGCTGGAGAATGCCGTTTCAGGGATGGGGATTGTGCAGGATGTCAGTGCCTTTACGGCCAGTTTTACCGCCCTGAAAGGCAATGCCGCCGCCCTGATTAATGCGCCCCGTCGCATGGCTGAATCTCTGGCCGGAATATTTGCTGTGCTGACCGGACTGCCCGGCAATCCTTCCCTGTCACTGACCGGGAAGACAGGAAGGCCGTCCGGCAGCCTGACCACAAACCGTGACAGCATGACAGAGCAGGCAATGCCGCAGCTGTACCGCACACTTTCTTCCCTGCGTTACACCCTCAGCGAACAGGATGATCCGCAGCGCCTGATTGGTCTGACGCCTGCGGCACAGAAAAATATCCGTCTGCTGCGGAGCGTCATGCAGAGTGCAACCCTGGTGTCGCAGGCGCAGACGGTCGGGAAACTGCTGGATCAGGTCATCCGGCAGAATACAACGCACGTTCAGGATACTGACCGTGCGGGTGGACTGGCCTGGCTGGAAAGTTCTGCTGATGTGCAGCGTATCAACCGGGATTTGAGTGATGCCATGGAACAACAGGTACTGGATCTGTCCGCACAGGGCCATACCGGCACCGCCCTTGCATTACGTGATGCAGGGCTTGCACTGACAGAAGATTTAACCACGCGGAGTGTTCATCTTCCCGGTGCTTTTCAGGTCATGGTGCGAACCACCGAACCGGCACTGGTCACGCTGTACCGTGCCACCGGCAACAGCCGCCGCTGGCAGTATTTTGTTCGCAGAAACAACATCCCCGATCCGGTTTTTGTTCCGGGTGGCCGCAGCGTGGAGGTGATCAGTGAGCAGCAGGATTGAACTGTATATCGGTGGCAGTATTTTTTCCGGCTGGCTGACGGTCAGCGTCCGTCGCTCGCTGGAGCATCTGGCCGGGTCGTTTGAACTGGGGCTGATGCTGCCCGGTGAGCGCATCCCCTCAGCCATGCGGACCGGTCAGTCCCTGACGCTCAGAATTAACGGGCAGACGGTCATCAGTGGCTGGCTGGATCAGGTCAGTCAGCGGATCAGTGCAACCCGTCATCAGATCAGCATCAGCGGCCGGGATAAAACCGGCGATCTGGTGGACTGTGCCGCCATCCACCCCGGCAGTCAGTGGCGCAACCGGACGCTGGCACAGATTGCCGCAGATTTATGTGCGCCCTTCGGGATAGCTGTGCGCTGGCAGGTTAACGACGACACGGCTGCACGCCCTTTCAGCTCTTTTACGCTGGAAAACTCAGAAACCGTGGCGGATGCGCTGACCCGTTCTGCCCGGCATCGCGGGGTGCTGGTGACCAGTAATGCTGACGGCGATCTGGTGTTCACCCAGGCAGGAAGCCAGCAGACGGACAGACTGGTGCTGGGAGATAACCTGCTTGATGCCGATTACAACACGGACTGGCGAGGACGATACAGTGAATACCGTGTCCGGGGACACGGGCGCGGTGGTGGCAAACGGGGAGACAGCGAGTCCGCCGCCCGGCTGGCAGCACCTGTGGGCGTCATCAGTGATGAGCAGATCGGCCGCTACCGGCCGAAAATCATCCTCGCCGATCAACAGACAGACACCACCGGTGCACGGCAGCGTGCCCTGCGTGAAATGCGCCGTGCGATTGCCCGTTCAGAACGGTTTTCTGCCACCGTGCGTGGCTGGTTCCGGGATGATGGCCGGTTATGGGATGTCAATCTGCTGACCGGTGTTTCGGCCCAGCGTTTCGGTATAGAACAGACTGAACTGCTGGTCTGTCAGGTGGAGTTTTTACTGGATGAACAGAACGGGGAAGTCACCCGGCTGGTACTGGCACCGCGTGACGGCTTTATCGTTCCGGCAGAGCCGGACAGTAAGGGCCGGGGTGGTTCCGGTGACGATGTTGATGCCTTTATTCGCCAGCAGATGAAAAAACAGGGGATCAGCTTTGATGAATGATGAAGTGTTCAGCCGCCTGATTGCCCCGGTAACGCGCGGTATTCGCCTGCTGTTTGGCCGGGGCGTTCTGACCGGCACACATGACGAACTGAAAATGCAGAATGTGCAGCTCACCGGCATGGACGGCGAAACCTTTGATGATGTGGAGCGCCCCCAGCAGTACGGGCAGATCAGCGTTCCCCTGCCGGGTGCAGAAACCTTTTTTGCCTGTCTGGGCGGACAGCGGGATCAGACTGTGGTGCTTGTGGTGGAAGACCGGCGCAGCCGTCCGACCGGACTCAAAGCCGGAGATACGGGGGTGTATCACCATGAGGGGCACCGGATACGGTTAACAAAGGATGGTCGCATTATTGTGACATGCAAAATGCTGGAGATTTACGCCGACGAGGGGATGCGGGTGGATACGCCGGAAGCCACCTTTACGGGCAATGTGACGGTGGATAAAAACCTGCATGTTAAGGGGAATTTCGCGCTTGATGGTACGGGGAAATCTCAGGGACTGTTCACAATGTCGGATGCCGTTATTGCAGGGATACGGTATTCCGGTCATGTGCATCAGGATAACGGCAAAGGCAGTAAGACAGGAGCACCGGAGAATGGCTGATATTGCAATTGTATGGGATCAGGGGTGCGGCTCGCTGCAACTGAACGGTGCCGACCTGCTGACGGATGACAGTCTGCTGACGGCCGTTCTGATTTCGCTGTTTACGGACAGGCGGGCGCTGGATTCTGATGAAATCCCTGACGGCACTCGTGACAGGCGGGGATGGTGGGGAGACAGTTTCCGGGAGCGCCCCGTTGGCTCCCGTCTCTGGCTGTTAAGCCGTGAAAAGACGCTGTCCTCCGTGGTCAGCCGTGCACAGGCCTATGCTGATGAAGCGCTGGCGTGGCTGCATAAAAGCGGTGCTGCCACATCCGTGGTATGTCATGCCATGCGTGTGGGGCATGATCGCCTTTCGCTTTCCGTGAAAATCACCCTGCCGGACGGAAGCAGACATCCGATGATTTTTTATGCTGATATGAAGGGGGAATGATGCCTTATCAGCCCTTACCACTGGCGCAACTGATCACACAGACACAACAGGATATCAGCCAGCGCCTGCCCGGTTCGCAGCCGGGCGTGAATGAAACCACCCTGAATGCCATTGCGTATGCACAGGCGGGGCTGTCAGCACAGGAGCATGAACATCTGGCCTGGATCTCCCGGCAGATAATTCCGACAGAAGCTGATGAAGCCGAACTCCTGAAACACTGCGCATTCTGGGGTGTCATCCGTAAACCGGCTTCCCGCGCTGACGGACCGGTACAACTGATGCTGACCACGGATGCAGGGATCACGGAAGGCGTACTCCTTCAGCGAAGCGATGGTGTTGTGTACCGCATCACTGGCTCTGCGACCGGAAAAGCCGGAACACTGAATGTTAATGTGGAGGCGGAAAGTGCGGGGCGCGCCGGAAATACCCCGACCGGAACCCGCCTGTCCTTTATCACACCACAGGCGGGCATCAACCAGACAGCCACGGTCACCGGCACGGGACTCACCGGTGGTGCGGATGTGGAAACGGTGCCGGAGTTGCTGTCCAGGCTGGTATTCCGGGTACAGAACCCGCCATCAGGGGGAACACAGTATGATTTTGAACGCTGGGCACGGGAAGTACCTGGCGTGACGCGGGCATGGTGTAAGCCTGAATGGCCTGAGGCTGGTAGTGTTGGTGTGACTTTTGTTCAGGATAATAACCCTGACATTTTCCCCGGGGAAGGTGATGTGAAGCGGGTGGCGGATTATATCCGCAGTCATGATGATCCGGCGACGGGCCAGCCCGTTGGTCAGCCACTTGGGCCGACAATCAGCGTGTTTAAGCTGACCAATAAGCCGGTGGTGTTTGAGATAAGGATTGTACCCAAAACGCCGGAAAATCAGGCTGCCGTAAAACAGGCATTAACGGACCTGCTTTATAACGAATCGCGGCCGGGTGGACTTGTATTGCCTTCATCATTCTGGCGGGCTGTTGCAGGGGTGAAAGGACTGGAGGATTTTGAAGTTCGCAGCCCGCTGAAGTCCGTGATGGCCGGAGATACAGAGTTGCTGACCGTGGGGGAAATCACATGGCTGTAACCCTGACCCCGCATCAGCGCGCCCTGTTGCAGTTGCTGCCTGACGGGCTGGTATGGGATAAGCGGCCGTCATCCGTTCTTGCGGCTTTGTGCCTGGGCCTCAGTCATTCCACGGAGCGTGTTTCCTGGACCGGCAACCAGATGCTGGCAGAACGTTTTCCTGATTCATCCCGTCTGCTGCTGGAAGACTGGGAGCGTTATCTGGGGTTACCGGAATGTGATATGACCGGCGCAACCATTCAGGAGCGTCAGCGTTATGCCGGGAATAAATACCGGATGAAACCCTCTCTTAACCGTGAATTTTATATCCGGTTTGCGGCAGAGTTTGGTTATGAAATAGATATCCAGCCATCACCGGAATCACAATGGATCAGTATTGTGACAGTGAAGACAGCGGTTGGATACCGTCACATGAATGTACTGGACGATATTCTTACGCCACTGCGAATTTATGATGCAAGTGCGCTGGAGTGCATTTTAAACCGTTATAAGCCAGCCTGGCAGACGTTTTTATATCTGTACGAAAACAGTCATGAGGAGACGGAGTAATGTATTTTGTCGACAACAATTCAGGTGTGACCGATATGCCACCACTGGCCCCCTCACAGGGCACGCAGGTTAAATGGTTTACTGAAGGTGACGGACGCAAAGGGATCAGCCATATAGGTCAGGACTGGCTGAACATCGTGCAGGCAGAGCTGCTTGCCATTCTGACAGAAGGACAGGTTCAGCCGGATAAGGCAAAACTGAACCAGCTGGTGATAGCCATTAAGGCAATCATTGCAGCAAACGCATACAGCCGGAAAAACAACCTTAAGGAGATTGCGGATGCAGGTGCAGAAGCACAGGCTGCTGCCCGCCGTCATCTGGGGCTGGGAGGATTATCAGGAAAAGACAGTCTGGCTGCTGCTGATGTGGGAGCACTGGAGAAATCCCGGAATTTTGACGATGTACTGGATAAACCGACGGCTCGTCTGAATCTTGATGTTTACAGTAAGGGAGAAGGCGATGCGCGTTATCTGCGCAGGGACCAGAATGGCGCGGATATCCCGGACAAAGGAACCTTTATCAATAACCTCGGTTTACGGGAAACGGTAAATAAGGCGGCGAATGCCCTGCCATCGGACGGCACCGCTGCGGCAGCGAATAAACTCGCCACCCCAAGAAATATTAATGGTGTTCCTTTCGACGGGACGCAGGATATCAGCATTACTTCAGGGATGACGCAGTCAACCGCAGATGACCGGTATGTACAGAACGTTCAGCTTGGAGCACAGAGCTATCATTCACCCGGAGGCAATGAAATGTCATGGAATTACAGTGCGCCTTCCGGTTGTATGCTTTCCGGTATTAACGTGCAGGAAACAGGAAAAAACTCTGCCGATAACATTGGCGGGGTTTATTTCCGTCCTGTGCAGATATATATCAGTAATGCATGGCGTACAGTTTCATCTGTCTGATGAAAGAAAAAGGGTGCGATAAGCACCCTTTAAGTTATTCAGGCTGTTCGGGCCATTTAATGGCATCAAATTCAGCTTCAGTTTTAATGGCGGATGGTTCCATTTTTTTCACCTGACTGATGTATGCCATCCATCGGGTAAGTGCGGCTCTGTCTTCATCACTGATGGTGCCCAGCTGTAATTCTGTTCTCCAGTCATTAATTTTTTCATATGCCTGATTAAGATATAACTGGCGCATTGCTTCCAGTTTTCTTGCGTAGTTAACCGGAATACGGGAGATCACGCCATTATCAAACTTCCAGTTACCCGAAATATCAGCACCTTCAGGGAGTTCGTCGACTTCAACCACAGAGAACCCCGCAGGATACAGCGCCGAAGCGTCCTGTGATATTGAGCAGATAATGCCGCTGTCAGGTGTTATACAAAGTTTATATTTTTTGGTGAATAATGGCAGGGACTCGTAGAAATCCTTACCATCTTCACTCTGAAAATACTGTACATCATTACCATAGAGGGTATTTTCCGGGTAATATCGTTTAACATTAATCAGTTGCATAAACATCACCATGTGAATCAATGATAAAAACAGGAATAATACTATCGCTATATACGGACAGGGGTTGTCTGAGATAACGCATATATCAGGCGCTGCCTGCCGTACGCCATGAGCCGTTAATTAAATACTTGCAGCGGATACCCAATTCCCATTAATACAATATTGTATCTGTCTGTAATAAACACGGTCATCACCACCACGCATTTCCCAGTCTCCGTCAGTCTTAAAACCGGTAATCACATTTCCTGATGACAGGGAGTAATTATATTCCAGTCCGCCGCTTAATGCCTGCGCTCCCAGTCTTACCCCTGTAACATAACGCTGATTGGCCGTTGATTCCGGCATTCCTGACGTAATGTTTATATCCCGCGTCCCGTCGAAAGGAACACCATTAATATTTACTGGGGTGGCGAGTCTGTTTGCTGCCACGGCGGTTCCACCCGATGGCAGGGCATCAGCAGCCTTATTTACCGTTTCCCGTAAACCGAGGTTTCAGGGATGCCGTATATCTGCTTTAAAAGGCCTTTCCACCTCTTTTTAAGGAAGGTAAATACATGCTGATTGGCTATATACGCGTATCAACAAATGACCAGAACACAGGTTTACAAAGAAATGCGCTGGAATGTGCAGGATGTGAGCAGATTTTTGAAGATAAAATGAGCGGAAAAACAACACAGCGGCCGGGACTGAAGCGGGCACTGAAGAAACTAAAACCCGGTGACACGCTGATGGTCTGGAAACTGGACAGGCTGGGGCGCAGTATGCGCCACCTTGTTGCGCTGACAGATGAATTACAGCAACAGGGGATAAATTTTCGTAGTCTTACTGACAGCATTGATACGTCAACCCCCATGGGGCGCTTCTTTTTTCACATAATGGGTGCGCTGGCAGAAATGGAGCGTGAATTGATTGTCGAACGGACACGGGCTGGTCTTGCAGCTGCCCGTGAAAGGGGACGAACCGGCGGCAGACCCCGTCGTCTCACGCAGGAACAATACGAGCAGGTCGGGCGTTTACTGGCCGGGGGTGTCAGCCGAAGACAGGTGGCACTTATTTTTGATATCGGCCTTTCAACCCTTTATCGTTATTTTCCTGCGAGCGTTTCGGAAAAATAAGACGCTCCCTTTGTTGGGCCTTTACTGAATTAACGCAAAATGGCGTTTATCGGTCTGTGGATATGATAATTCTGTTTATTCAGGAACAGGATGAATATTATGACGTCCAAATGGGTTCAACTATCATCAATGCCCGGAAACTTTACCGTTAAAGTTTCCGGTGGTACAGCGGCATTTCTTGAGGCTCCCTTTCCTCCGGCTGAAACGAAAGGAGGTATGACATTTGCTGACTGTCTCATCAGTTTTAATACACGGGATTGCCTGTGGGTAAGGCCAGTATCCGGTGATCCGAACGTGGAAATTACCGGAGCGGGTATTGGTGCTGTCATTCCGTTAAGTGCTGATGTTGCCGGTACTACTGAACCGTCAGACTGGAACAATGCGGAAACATACACTTCTTCAGCAGGAGATAAAGTTGCAGGTCAAACTCCGTCCTGGTATTACGTGGTTGTTATTGCTGGTCAGTCGAATGCATCGTCATTTGGTGAAGGTCTTCCTTTGCCTGATACCTATGATCGACCTGATCCACGTATTAAACAGCTGGCTCGCCGTAACACGGTTACACCTGGCGGGGTTGAATGCGCCTACAACGATATAATTCCGGCAGATCACTGTCTTCATGATGTGCTGGATATGAGTAACCATAATCATCCAAAAGCAGATCTTTCAAAAGGTCAGTATGGTTGTGTCGGCCAGGGTTTGCATATTGCAAAAAAACTCCTGCCCTTTATCCCGGAAGAGGCTGGTATCCTTCTGGTTCCCTGTGCCAGAGGAGGCTCTGCATTTACCGATGGTGCTGATGGTGAATTTACTGAAGCTTCCGGAGCAACATCTGCATCATCGCGCTGGGGAGTCAATAAACCTTTGTTCAGCGATCTTGTTAACCGAACAAAAGCGGCTCTCAGCAGTAACCCCAGAAATATTCTCCTGTCCGTTGTCTGGATGCAGGGCGAGAATGATCTGAAAACAGGAAAACATGCTGAACATTCCGGTCTGTTTGTGACGATGGTCGAAACATTCAGGCGTGAACTTTCGGCTTTTTCTGCGCAATCTCCAGCCGGAGATATGGCTTCTGTACCGTGGATCTGTGGTGATACGACGTATTACTGGAAAAATACATATCCAGAACAATACAAAGCTGTTTATGGCAAATATGCTAATGAAGCAAAGAACATTCACTTTGTTCCATTTGTTGTGGATGAAAATGGAAAAAATGTACCGACAAATAATCCAGATGAAGACCCGGATATTCCAGGTATTGGCTATTATGGTGCCATAAGTCGCGATTCGACTAACTGGACATCAAACGACAGGGCAAGCCATTTCAGTTCATGGGCGCGCCGTGGAATTATTTCAGACCGTCTGGCAACAGCGATTCTGACATTGTCAGGACAAAAATCTGCTTTCTTCCGCGGTGTAACGGCAACAGAACATTCTGATACCGGTAAGAGTGAGCCTGAACCCACCGGGGATGTGAAGGACGTGAGCGATCAGATGAAGATCATCGTTTCGTATACTGCAAACGCCCCGACAGAACCAATGAAAGATCAGGGGTGGAATGCGGCTTCCGGAAAAGCAACCTTTGTCACGGATGCTGCTGCAACAGGTGGTAACAAAGCGTTAAGGGTGAATAAAGCGCCTAACAGCATGGCCTCATGGAAAATGTATCATCCGATCACAGCTGATAATGCTAGGGATTTGTTCGCCAGAGGTGGTGATATTTCCCTCCGTTTCAAAATTCCATCGGATGCGGGCATTGCGGAAAACCGGTATGGTGTTGGTATTTACTGGGCTGTAAGTAACTGGCCTGACGGTGACGGAAAAAATAACCTCATCGCATCATGTTTCCTGCAAACGGATTCAGCTAACCTGAATGTGATGTATCACAAAGGGAGCGGAAGTCAACAGATAGGATCGTATGGTGTCTTTGATCATGAATGGCATACGCTCTCGTTACGGTTTGCAGGTGGTAATAGCATGAGTGTTACCCCAGTTCTGGACGGGAAAGATGGTGAACCATTTGAACTTGTGAAGTGGGTGAATGCCGGGTTCACGGTGGATCAACTGACACTGACCGATATTACCGGCAATGCAGCCACTTACCCGATGTTGTTTGACACAATTAAAGTGCAGGTTAACGATGCGGTCTCTTCGTCTAATGTGAATAAATGACGGGTAATTCATTTTATTTAAAATGGTGAGTGATTATGCCAATACTACATACATTTATGCTTTATTTTTGCACGTGTGTGTGTCTGCTTTATCTCCTCAGCGGAGGTTACAAAATTATCCGAAATTATTTTCGAAATAAAATTGATGCAGCCGCAGAGGAAAAGATAAAAAGCGGTGCTGTAATGCCGCAGCCGAAAGACTCCGGTCAGATTTAATTTTTTGTGAACCAGAAAAGGAAAGGAGAATATTCATGCCAGAGATTAAAGGCACGGTTACTGAAGAGCTTGTCAAACAGGCACTTTATTCTGAAGAAGTGAACCGCGTGCTGAAGGCGCAGGTTCGCAAGGATTTTGAGGCACAAATCGACGCATATGTTGATGAAGTGCTGGCCCGAATGGTTGGCCATCCTCCGGCTGAAAACAGCACGGAGAATGAGCCTCAGCCCGTAGAGCAACCAGAGCCGGTTCAGCCCGGAACTGACAGTGCCATGATGTAACAATACAAACCGACAGCTTCTCCTGTCGGTTTGATTTTCATGGGCGATGTATATACCAGTCAGAGGAAATAATCATGGACAAGAACAAAAAGCAGCCCGATACCAAAGGTCTGGAAATATTAAGCGCAGAAATTATCAATGCGCTACGTTCAGGACTTGATGAAAATACATTACAGGATCGAAACTTCACCACTGCAATGTGGATAGCGATGCAGATCCTGTGTACCCCAAGATGCGCTATTTTTGCGGTTCGTGAGGGTCAGTTGACTCGCTGATTGCCCGAATTACATCAGAAAAGCACGCGTTCCATAATTGCATAGCTGATGAATCACCAGCTGTATGAAAAGAGGTAAAGACACAACTGGTGGATGTCATTGCTGCAATTGTGATATCAGCTGCAATTCGCGCAGCCTGTAACTTTTGGTCGGTGGTCAGTTTATCCATTTTCTCCTGCCTGAACAGATGCATCTCTGCTTTACAGGAGGCCGGGGAATATCATAGGATACACCACGAGCTCAGAGTGAAGCATTGATGCAGTTTTTTACAGATTGACCCAGAATAGTTCGCGCTATCTGAGTCGCCATTTATGTAGTCCCGAAGTAAAGCATTGATGCAAACTTGTCTAAATCGGCCCAGCATAGTTCCAGCTATGCTGGGTTTCCCTTTTATGTAGTATCCTGTTGATTTGAAACATACTACATATACGCGCGATCCTACCTTCACTGGATAAAAAGGCAATAAAATGATCATTTTATGATCGTTTTCACCACCTAACTCTTCGTTTTCTTTAAGTAAATAATCACCGCCCTGAATCATTGTTGATGACTTTTCAATCTATTTGTTGTATCAATTAAACAAATCGAATCGATCGTTTTTGTCGATCGATTGCATGAGAAAGGCATCAACAACAAAGCAGGAGGTTATGCGGCCATGTATCGAAACATACGGTGCCGACACTGCAATAAGCTACTGGCACGGGCCAGTTTCAGTTATCTGGAAGTAAAATGTCCGCGCTGTAAAACCCTCAATCAAATCACATCTCCGAGCGCCACAGAGCACCCCACATACACAAGGAAATCCTGTCGTGGGGAACAGAAAGCAAGTCACATCCCGTATCATCAGCACGCCTGAACTTATTCGCTATAACGACAATATCGTTGGTTATGGCTCCCGTGAGTTGCGGGTTGAGACAATAAGTTGCTGGCTGGCCAGACTGGTCATCGTCAATAAACATTACAGCCACCGTTTCGTAAATAACTCCTACCTTCATCTGGGCATATTTTCAGAACGGGAACTTGTTGGCGTAATGCAATGGGGTTACGCCCTTAACCCAAACAGTGGTGCACGCGTCGTAACGGGTACGCAGAACCGAGAATATATGGAGCTTAACCGGCTATGGCTGCATGACTGTATGCCGAGAAACTCCGAATCAAGGGCAATCAGTTACGCGCTCAAGCTAATCAGGCAGCTTTATCCGCAGGTACAGTGGGTTCAGTCGTTTGCAGATGAGCGTTGTGGCTGTCTTGGTGTCGTGTATCAGGCAAGCAATTTTGATTATGTAGGCAGCCATGAAACAATATTCTATGAACTTGATGGCGAGTGGTATCACGAGATTTGCAGGAATGCCATTAAACGAGGCGGACAACGAGGTGAACATCTGAGGGCTAATATCGACAGAGCCAGTGTGCATAAGTTCCGACAGTTTCGTTACATCCGGTTTCTGAACAAGAGGGCCAGAAAACGCCTCAACACAAAGCTATTCAAAGTCCAGCCTTACCCAAAACCACAAACAGTTAAAACTGGTTTGAAAGAGAGTGAATGAGCGCTTAAAAACTCATTCTAAAACTCAAAAGAAAAGCGCCGATTTAGTATCAAATAAGTTGCGTATCGGCGTTTTTCATCGGTATCAAATGAAATGCAAATCGGTATCAAAAAAATCGCCGCGCTATAAGAGCTTGAAAACTCATAATCAGCCGCCGTTTTTCCTGGGGCAAAGTTGTCATTATTCAACTGATAATACGCCCCGGTGAACCCCTGCGAAGGGAATGTAGTTGTCGGTAGGTCAGTACCATTGACTGATACTGTACCGCTCATTATTTTGTCTTCTGCGCGAGTGAATTGTATTGTGGTACTCAGACCAGCTTGATGAACACCATTCAATACAGGGATCAGCGTTGCGATACCCTCTCCGCCTCCTGTAACAGTGGCTTTGTAATCACCGTTGATATTTAGACTGTAATCAATTGCGCTAATTTTTATATAGGGCACGTTAGTACCTGATTGCACAAATTCCATCCCTTCAGAAACTTTGATCGGATTGCCTGATATATCGTGCAGAACAAGACGTAATTCAGCACTATCGGTATAGTCCCCTTTCAGTGATGACCGATTGCTCTTAAGGACGGACTGCGAGGTGTCTGCCGGGCCAGCCACCAGCGTTATATCTACTGTTTGCATTCCACCAGCGGTCGTGACTGCGCTTACCGTGACGCTACCTGTCATCGCTCCTTTCACGCTTGTTGTCGCGATTCCGTTTTGATCGGTCACCGCTGTTAATGACGTTAATGTGGCAGAGCCGCTTTTTAAGGCGAAGTACACAGTGAGACCTTCGATCAGGTTACCACTGCCATCCTCAACCGTTGCCTTTAAGGTACTTAAATCAGTGTTGGTGGCGGCGATAGTCGATGGATCAGCGATAAAGCTAGCAACATGGGCGGTGCTTGAGTTGCCAGTGACTTTCACGGTTGTCTGTGTCTGTATTGTTACGCCGTTATGGAAAGATGCAGTCACCGTATATGTACCGACTTTATTGCTGGTCAAAACGACTGGAGCCTGACCTGAAGAGTTAGTTCTCACTTTTCCGCCACTTAACGTCGCCCCTTCTGGCGTTACGCTAAAGTTGATGACCTGACCCTCCACTGGAGTGCCATTTGCAGAGGTTAGCGTTGCCGTCAGAGTAGCGCCTGTAGGGGCATAGACACCGATAAGCGGACTGGACGCCGTGAGTGTCAGTTTTTCATCAATAGCCTCCAGTTGTTTCTCAAGTGAGGCTCCATTCGGCAGGGATGCTTTCACCATATACGAACCGTTTCTTTCGGGCGTCATGGTGACCTCGGCTACACCCTGCGTATTAGTAGAGACCGTATTCTGGCTGATGATCATTTGCGAGGATGGCTCTGCACTGAATGTCACGGGTTGATGCGCAACCGGGTTGCCAAACTGGTCGTTAACGTGAGCTTTAACTGCTACGTCTTGTGCGACCATTACCTGACCTTCCGGTATCTCCAGACTGGTAATCGTCGCAGAATTAACATCTGCACTGGCATTCAGTAATCGCGAGATGACTTCAGTAGGTTTATCTGTCAGAGAGGCTGAAACTGTTTTCAGTCCGACCTCGGTGCTTGTCACAAGAATTTCAGCGAAACCCCGATCATCCGTTTCAACGCTGGTGCTGCTTAGCGTGACGGAGGTTCCGCGGAAATTAACTTTTATGCCTTCTACCGGGTTGCCGTTAGCGTCAGTGACGCTTGCCGTCATGGTTGCGCCCTCGGTCGTGCTGACGACGAATGAGTATACAGAGGTTAAGGAGGCTAGTTTTGCGGTACCAGCATCGGCAATCAAAGTCACCTGTTTCGTATCACTGACACCATAATTGTTCACGCTAACTGTCACGGGGTAGGTGCCGGATTTTGTACCGCTCAGTGTAACTTCAGCCTTGCCGTTGATATCAGTAATGGCGGAACCGCCTTGTCCGAGAGTAAAGCTTGCGCTCACATCTGCCGGTAGCGTGAATGTCACCGCCTCATTGGCTAACGGGTTGCCGTTTCCATCAGTCACTGTTGCCTGCAGCCTGGTCATCCCGACGTTATTAGCGATAAAATTGTCCTCGGTAACGTTAAGATTAACCTGTGCAGTGAGCGTATCCGCAATAAAGTTCACCACCAACTGCTCACTCTTACCGCCAGTCATCGATGCTGTAACAGTATGAGCGCCTGCTTTTGTACCTTTCAGCGTGACTTTCGCTTTGCCTTCAGCATCAGTAATCACTTTACCGCCATCGCTCAGCGTGAAGTTCGCCTTCACATCTTCCGGCAGAGTAAATGTTACCTCAGTGTTGGCTATCGCATTGCCCTCTGTATCAGCGACTGTTGCTGTTAGTGTCGTGAGATCGTTATTGTCGGCAATCACCGGATCCTTCGAGGCTGCCAGCGTGATTTCAGCATTCGCGACGTTCGGCACATAGGTCACTGTTTGTTGCATCGAATCGCCATTTTCGAGGGTTGCCGTCAATTGATAAACCCCGGCTTTTGTAGCGGTAAAGCTTGCGTAAAAATTGCCGTCGTGGTTGGTAGTATATATAGCGTTATTACTGGGGGTCACGCCTTCACTTGGTGAAACGCTGAGGGTTACCTCCTGCTGGGGGACACCGTTGCCGTAATTATCCTTCACCTCAATATACAGACTGGTTGTCTCGCCTGCGGAGACTGTATCAAAAAGTGCCTGTAGCAAGGTGAGATGTGCCGTAGACGCATCAGCGTTGACATTAATTGATGTGCTAAGCGTGGAGCTACCATTTTCCAGACTGGCCTCAACGGTATCCGGTCTCGCTCCTGATTCTATCGAGGAGCGGGTATTGGTATAAGTGACGGTAGCCTTACCCTGTTCGTTCGTCACGGCTTGACCGCCGTTCGTCATTTCGGCTGTCGCTGCGTTGCTGGTGAAGTTCACAGTCACACCTTTCACCGGAAAGCCATTATTATCAACGACTGTGGCGGTGATGACGCTGCCGGAGCTGTTCTGCGGGGTACCGGCGATTATGCTGTCTGGGACAGGCGTCAACTCGATAATTTTTGCCGCCGCTGTGTCGCCAATAAAATGCACAGTTTTGTTGTCGCTGGCACCATTATTAGCCAGTGATGCAGTAACCGTCTTCTCACCAAAGGCAACGCCTGCGAGAGTGGCCTGCGCGATGCCAGACTCGTTGGTATTACTTACTCCCGGGGTCAGGGTGAGTCCTGAAGAGGCTGAGCTGAATGTTACCGGAAGATTATTCACCTCATTGTCGAACTGATCTTTAACCGTTGCAGTTAGCGTTGCGCTATCGACGCCATTACCTGTGATCTCATCTTTTGATATCTGCAGGACAACCTGAGCCGAGGCTTTGTCCGCCACAAATGTTACCGGCTGCGAATCACTGGTATTGTTATTACCCAGCGTTGCGGTAACCGTATGCGTGCCCGCTTTTTTACCTTTCAGCGTGACATGCGCTTCCCCATTGGCCTGAGTGATGGCAATACCGTTATTTTCAAGGGTAAAGTTTGCCGCAACGTCCTGTGGCATGGTGAAGTTTACCGTTATCCCCGCCACCGGATGATTCGATGGATCTTTCACTGTTGCTGTCAGAGTTGTCTCATCCACGCCATTCCCAATGATTTCCGCTTTCGATGTTTGCAAAACGACAACCGCTCTGTCTTTATCCGCCACAAACGTCATTGGCTGTGCATCGCTGACATTGCTGTTAGCCAGACGAGCCATGATCATATGCGTGCCCGCTAACGTGCCGGTCAGGGAGGCGATTGCAACCCCGTTACTATCCGTCATGCCTTTTCCTCCGTTGCTAATCGAGAACTTACTTGCGACGTCGTTTGGCACAGAGAAGGTGATTTCTTTATCTTTTAGTGGGTTGCCATTTTTATCCTGCAAGGTTGCAGTCATATATTGCGGAGCTGTGTTGGTGACGGTGATATCACCTGAAGGCACACTGAGGGTCAGGGCAGCAGTACTTTGATCACCGATAAAATTCACCTGTTGATTAGCCTGGGAACCAGAGCTCACAGAGGCCGTAACCCTATAATCACCATTTTTCAAACTGGTCAGCGTAGCTGTGGCGATCCCGTCGTGGCTATTCACTTCGGTTTGGCTCAGTTTCGCCTCTGCTGAATTAACATTGAAAGTGACCATGACGTCATTGAGCAGGTTGCCTTTTGCATCCCGGACGGTCGCGGTCATTGTGACGCTGTCATTGCCGTCAGCAACCACTTCATTTTTCGACTTCTGCAGATCAACCTGCGCGGTACTCGAGTCGCCGACAAAACTGACGATTAACGTTTGTTTCACGCCATTTTCAAGGGTGACTTCAACCGTGTTGTCTTCCTGCTTACTACTTTTCAGATCAAAAGTCGCCAGACCATTAACATCCGTTTTTGCGGTGTTTTGATTGTTGAAGGAAGTTGCCGATCCGCTTAATACCGCAAACGTGACGGTATGATCATTGATTGGGTTGCTTCCTTCATCAGCGACATTGACCGAGACGGTGTTTGCTGCATTCTCATTGGCGAGCACACCATTATTGCTGGCAGATAATGTCGCAATTTTCGCTGACTGCGGGTTGGCGTCGATGATAAATCCAGCGGTATGCAAATCTTCATTCCAGTTTTGCATTAATAGCTTCGCAGTAAGTCCACTGCCTTTGGTATAGGCGGTATAGGTCGCCTTATAGACGCCATCTGCGGTTTCTTTCCAGTCTGTAGTGACTCCTGGTTTCACGTTGTCGATGCTGACTGCGTTATTCAGTTGCTGTTTTTGTTCCTTAACAGGTTTGTCATTTTCATCTCTCAGTTCTACCGTCACCTCGATAGGATTGCCGGAGAGATAACGGTCCTTATCAATCTTAATTGACGAGTGAGTTCGGGATGACGAAACAGAAATGATATTCACCACGGCGGGGGCTTTAGCCGCATCCACACCATTCAGCTGTGGCATCAGCGTCAGCGTGCCAGACATCGCTCCTGTGGTCAGGATCTGGGTATAGCTTCCGTCACCATTATCTTTCCAGTCAGAAAGGGTGATGTCCTGAACACCTTCGTGACGCGTCGAGAGCACCAGCCCGACAACAGGATTACCTGCTGCATCATGCGCAATAAAAGTCAGTGTGGCGGTTGAATGGGAATCCGCGTTCAATGTTTGGGTACTTAACGATACCGAGGAATCTTTCTGGCTTAGCGTAGGTGCCTGAACGACCACCATGCTCTGTTCACGATTCGACAAATTGCCTTTGGCATCTTCGGCGGTGACTTCAATCGGCCAGGTGTTATCGGTTTCTGGCGTACTGGTGAACCGGTAAGCCGGCAGGGTAACCAGAATATCTTTACCCGTTGTGACCACTTTGCCACCGGCAGCTTCCAGTGCGGTGGCTTCGACGTTATAGCCTTTCAGGGCATATTTGGTTTGTAGCGACGAAACCAGTGATTTCACTTCTCCTGACTTCCCTGTCACGGGGTCTGTCAGGGTCAGGCGAACCAGTTCTTTTTTGCGATATTCCAGAACGATATTGTTGTTGCGATCCACCAGATCATAACGGCTGCCTGCAAGGCTACGCCGTGCAGCGACTTCATTCGGGTCAAGCTGTTTCTGCATTGCGCTGCCAGGTTGCCAGGTAAAATCGACGGCAAAACGGGTGTCATTTTCGCCCTGTTTACCCTGGCGTTGCTCCGCGCTGAAGGTCATCAGCGGGAAGGGGGTATAGTTAAGTCCAGCGGTTATGGCATGAGGATTACTTTGCCGATCGTCTTTATCGAACAGGGCCACTTCATCGCCATAATACTGTTCATAGACCAGTTTACCGCCAAGGTGCGGCCAGGCGGGTAGCCAGCTTTCTGCGCGTACATCCCAGCCATTGGCCGGGCGTGCTTCATAATCGTTGTCCAGTTCAGGTGCGCTGCGCCAGTTGGTCAGTCGCAAATAGCCGTTACTGCTTAATTTTAGATAGTCGCGCCAGTACTCCGCGCCAATGCCGGCGCGGGAGTGGTAACGGCTAAGATCGTGGTCGAAAAAGAAGTTGATGCCCGACATCCATGTGGGAGTGAAATGACGCCAACCTAAGCCGTTGTTAATCTGCGTACGCTCGTCAGTACGATGGAGAGTATGCTGACTGAAAAAGAGATTATCAGGCGTTTCATACCACGGATGGAGAAAATCGAACTGGGAGTTCTTCAGGCTAAAATCTTCATCCACGCCCAGCGTGATTCTTGCGGTACCGAAGCGGCTTAACCAGTCTGTCATTGCGCCTGAAGCCTGAGAAGAGGCCCATCCACGCGCCATATTTGCCGCTTGCTCGCTGTTCATATCTTCGGCGAGCAGAGACCCGATTTGCTGTGAAGTACTGGCTATCTGTTGCTCGAGGTTGTCACTGCTATTACCCGGCGGCGGGGTTAATTTTTTTTCACTAACTTGTGCCGGGACATCCAGTTCATCACCCTGGCGGACATTATCAAAACCTCGAGCAAACGTACGAAACTGGTTGAGTTTGCGTAACTCAGCCACCGAAATACCGAAACGTTCGGCAACGCTTTGGGCCGATTCCAGCGCTCCAAGGGTGTAGGGCACCGTATTGGCATTTGCAATGGCAATTTGTGCAGGAACTGGTTGTTGGGTTGCGGCGTTTACCACACCTTGTGCTGCCGCAGCCATAGGGAACACAAGTTGAGTTACCAGGCAGATACCCGCAGTTAAGCGGCATAGTTTGATACCCATCCCGCATAAGATTTGTCGGTCATTTATTTCTTCTCCACTTCTCTTCTTCGTAGCCATGCTTACCTTCCCTGAACGAGCTAACATAAATGCGCCCTTTCTAGCACAGCGAAAAAATGTAAATCCTGATAGCAATATGATTGAAAATTAATAACTTTTCGTTAGGCAGTTTTGGGTGTGAGTTGCAAGAGGGGAGACTACTGAATTACTCAAGTTTTATAATCGAGGGGAAAATGGTGATGACGCCATAGCAAAACGCCCTCAACCATAAAGTTCGAGGGCGCTTAAGATGTTAAAAACCCGCTATCCGTTAAAAAACAATGTTCAACTAAGGTTAGTGACATTGCACTAAGAAGCGAATTTTTAGAATTTGGCTCCTCTGACTGGACTCGAACCAGTGACATACGGATTAACAGTCCGCCGTTCTACCGACTGAACTACAG